>OQVU01000007.1_pt1 | contig 49327 bp, 41 predicted proteins | sample 1691611 | NCBI WGS metagenome assembly OQVU01 (sample SAMN03418272, study PRJEB22391) | human gut metagenome | biome: human-gut; feature: organic feature; material: feces | host: Homo sapiens | place: Tanzania | collected 2013-01
ATCGTTGCGAGCGCAGGCGTTGTTATCTTCCGCAAGAAGGAAGAAGACTGAGCCTAACCTCGGTGCAGTGTGGCCGAAAGGCCGGCATTGCAGCAAACTGAATTGATTCACCCCGACTTTGTCGGGCGGCGGACCCCGCAGAGCGCAAGCCCTGCGGGGTTCGTGCGCTGCGGAGGGGCAGAGTGCGAAAATTCTCAAAAATAATGGGTAAAAACTTCAAATTCTTATATACTTGCTATGAAATGCGGTGCATAGTATAATGAATCGTTAAGAACAGCCGCAGTTCGGCGGCGTTGATACGGAATAACTGATGATTAAAATAAATGACGTTAAATATTCATACGAAAACTCCGAAACGGAGGCTCTCCGCGGGGTCAGCATAAGCATTGCGGACGGTGAGTTTGTTGCAATTGTCGGGCATAACGGCAGCGGTAAATCCACCCTTGCAAAAATGCTCAATGCATTGCAGCTGCCGTCGTCCGGCAGCGTGACTGTGTTCGGAATGGACACGGCGGATGAGTCAAAAACGCTTGATATACGCAAAAAAGTCGGCATGGTTTTTCAAAACCCCGATAATCAGATTGTGACGACAGTGGTTGAGGAGGATGTCGGATTCGGTCCGGAAAATCTTGGCGTACCCACGGAAGAAATCCTGCGCCGCGTTCACGATGCACTTGAGGCTGTGGACATGCTTGATTACGCAAAATCCGCGCCGCATATGCTTTCGGGCGGGCAGAAACAGCGCATTGCAATTGCGGGAATGCTTGCAATTGAGCCGCAGGTGCTCGTTCTTGATGAGGCAACGGCGATGCTTGACCCGCTCGGACGGAAGGATATCCTTCGAATTGTTAAAGACTTAAACCGCAAAAAGGGTATTACGGTGATTATGATAACACAATACATGGAGGAGGCAGTGATTGCGGACCGCGTGATTGTGATGAATGAAGGCCTTGTTGCGTTTGAGGGCACACCGGCGGAGGTGTTCAGGCGCGGTACGGAATTGCGAAAAATAAATCTGGACGTTCCGCCGATGGTTGAGCTGCGCGATGACCTTGCGGCAAGCGGCATCATTAAGCCCTGCAATGCAATGACCGTTGAGGAGATGGCAAACGAATTATGCCCATTATTATTGAAAATCTGACCCATACATATATGCCCGGCAGCGTAACTCAGTTCACCGCACTGTACGATATTAACCTTACCGTTGAAGACGGCGAGTTTTTCGGCATCATCGGGCACACCGGCAGCGGCAAATCAACGCTTATTCAGCAGCTGAACGGTCTGATTCAGCCCACAAGCGGAAGAGTTATTGTTGACGGCTTTGACATGAACGAAAAAAAGCAGCGAGCCGCAGGAAGAAAACTTGTCGGCATGGTTTTTCAGTATCCGGACTATCAGCTTTTTGACAGCACGGTTTATGATGATATTTGCTTCGGCTTAAAAAACTTAAAACTTCCGGAAGAGGAAATACGCACTCGTGCATATGAGGCAATGGAGCTTGTGGGGCTTGATACAAAGCAGGATGCGGAAAAATCGCCCTTTGAGCTTTCGGGCGGGAAAAAACGCCGTGCCGCACTGGCGGGCATTATTGCGATGCGCCCAAAATACTTGGTTATGGATGAACCTATGGCGGGGCTTGATCCCAGCGGCCGCAGGGAAGTTATGAAAACTATCGAGGGTTTGCGCGCAGAATTGGGCTGCTCCGTGATAATGGTAAGTCACTCAATGGAGGATGTTGCCCGCTCCGCTGAGCGCATTGCGGTGTTGAATAACGGCAAAGTATACGCAGTCGGCACGCCGACGGAGATTTTCTCCCGCACGGAGGAGCTTGCTTCAATCGGCCTTGACACGCCGGCAACCGCGCAGCTTGTTGAAAAACTCCGCGGTATGGGCTGCAAAATTCCGGATGGACTGTACACAAACGAAAAGTTCGAAAAGTGGCTGAAAGAGGTATTGCATAATGCTTAAAGATATTACTTTGGGGCAATACATTCCCGGCAATTCCGTCGTTCACAGGCTTGATCCGCGAACAAAGATTTTGCTGATGATTGCATATATCGTTGCGGTGTTTATCGTTAAACGAATTGAAATGTTTATACCTGTGATCCTGTTCACGGTGCTTATAACGGTGCTTGCAAAAGTTCCTGCGAACTATATGCTGAAAGCTCTTAAACCCATGCGGCTGCTGCTGCCGCTGATGTTTGTTATGAACCTGTTTCTTATCAAAACAGGGAAGACAATTGTTGATTGGTGGATCATTCGTATATATGCGGACGGTCTGACAAATGCTGTTTTTGTCGTTCTGCGCCTTGCAACGCTTGTTTGCGGCACGAGTCTTCTGACGCTTACAACAACGCCCATCGCACTTACGGACGGGCTTGAAAAACTGCTTTCACCGCTCAAAATTATCAAGTTTCCCGCACATGAACTTGCAATGATGATGACGGTTGCGCTGCGCTTTATTCCGACGCTTATTGAGGAGGCGGATAAAATTACAAAGGCACAGCTTGCACGCGGTGCAGATTTTGAAAGCGGCAATGTTTTTAAACGTGCAAAGTCAATGCTGCCGATTTTGATACCGCTGTTTGTCAACTCATTTCGCCGTGCCGATGAACTTGCAATGGCAATGGAAAGCCGTTGTTATCACGGAGGCGAAGGGCGGACGCGGATGCGCGTGCTCAAATTTCATATGGGCGACCTTGCTGCGGTCATTATCTTTGCTGCATTTATCGCAGCCGTTGCGCTTGCACAAAGATTTTTGCCCGCTGTAAAACTCTTCTGATTTAACTTAACTGATTGGAGATATTTGCGGGGATGAAGAACCATTTAAGAAAAAGTCCCGGAAATGTACCGGACGGTCACCAAAAAATCGAACCTAAAACGGCGCGGACGCTGCTTGTTATTGCTGCCGCACTGCTTATCATTGCACTTGCCTGGCGGTTTTTTCTCGAAAAAAACAGTTTTTCGGGCGGCATTGTGCGCAGCCTCGCCCAACACGGCTGCAATATCGAGGCGGATGAGCTTTATAAACACAATTTCGCCAAAAACACCTCAATTCGCGCACTTGTCGGTGACACAGATATGACCCGCGCTGCGGATGTTTCCCGCGAATGCGGATTTGATGCCGACATTGACAAAACAGGGGATGTTTACGTTCTGCTTGCCAATCTTGGTGATGAACAGGTGCTGACGGTTTATGTTGTTGATGAAACGATTCAGCTTGCCTTCATTCAAATTCCGAATTCGGACTCCGTGCTCCCGATTTCGGCTTGCGGCGATGCAGAGCCGACATCGACTGCTGCTTGAACCGTGTGAAATATATTGAACCGAAATCGAAAAATAGTGTTGACATCGGCTGAAAATTGCGTATAATATTAATGTTCAAGCAGAAGCCGCCCGCTTCTCACTTGCCGCAGGTATTTATGCAGGCAGAGTAACGGCAACAAATACATTTTATTTGTGCGTGCGCGGTGCTTAGGCAGCGCGTTTTTTGTTTGAATAATTCTTTCAAGGTGGTGAAACCCATAGCAACTCAGGAATTGTTGATCAATGAGGAGATCCGTGACAAAGAGGTTCGACTCATCGACGAAAAAGGCGAACAGCTTGGTATTGTCAAGATTGAACATGCGTTGAGAATCGCAGACGAAAAGGAACTCGATCTTGTTAAGATAGTTCCCAACGCAAACCCGCCCGTCTGCAAAATCATGGATTACGGCAAGGCTCGTTTTGAGCAGATCAAGCGCGAAAAGGAACAGCGCAGAAATCAAACCGTTGTCGAAACAAAGGAGATCCGTCTCTCTTCAACTATCGATACGCACGACATGGAGGTCAAGGCCAAGGCGTGTGTCAAGTTCCTGAAGAGCGGAAATAAGGTCAAGGCTTCCATCCGCTTCCGCGGCAGACAGATAAGCCACGGCAGCGTCGGTCTCGATGTTATGAACGCATTCTATGAGATGGTTCGGGATTATGCCGTGATAGAACGCCCGGCAAAGCAGGAAGGGCGCAACATGGCAATGATTTTGGCTCCCAAACCCGCAGCAAAGAACTGATTATTTTTTAGGAGGAATTCCCATGCCGAAAATTAAGACCCATAGGGGCGCCGCAAAGCGTTTCAGCTTCACCAAGAGCGGCAAAATCAAAAGGGGCAAGGCTTATAAGAGCCATATCCTTACCAAGAAAACTACGAAGCGCACCCGCAACCTTCGCAAGATCGGCTACATCGCTGAGGAAGAAGTTTCCAAGATTAGCAAGCTGATCCCCTACAAGAGATAAGGAGGATTATTCACAATGGCAAGGATTAAAAGAGCAGTAAACGCAGTTAAAAAGCGTCGTAAAGTTTTTAAACTCTCCAAGGGCTACTACGGAGCAAAGAGCAAACTCTATCGTGCGGCAAGCCAGCAGGTCATGAAGTCCATGGCTTATGCCTATGTCGGCCGTAAGCTCAAAAAGAGGGAGTACCGCAAGCTTTGGATCGCTCGTATCAATGCGGGCGCAAGGATCTGCGGAACCAACTATTCCAACCTCATCCACGGCCTCAAGGTTGCCGGTGTTGATGTGAACCGCAAGGTTCTCGCCGACCTCGCAATCAGCGACATGAACGCATTCAACCAGCTCGTTCAGGTTGCAAACAAGGCTCTGAATGCATAAGTTTATCCGTTTGACGGCATAAACATTATTCATGAAACGAATATCGTGCGCGGCTCGCAAGGGCCGCGCATTTTCGTTTTGACCTCAGAATACGAAGATTCAGCTCCGATTTGCTGTCTTGCCGCAGAAAGCAGCATCAGCTCGGACAGCTCTTGGCAGAAGTCAGGAAGTTCCCGAAAGAGGGAAGCGGCTGACACGTTAATGCCGCATAGTGAGAAGTGTACCGGAGCTGCTTATAATTTACCTTGGAATACCGATGAAGAACCTGCGGCAGGAGAGCGTATCGATAGACATGGGCAGCCTCATTCGTCAGATAAAGTCCCTCGGGGATCAAACACGGCTTGAGATGCTTTGCAGCATAAAGGATAAACCTACATACGGGCAGGAACTTTCAAACAAATTTTGCGTATCGTCAACGACTGTGTACCCTGCTTCTCGATTGCGATATAAAAGATGTTTCGATGAATCTTTGACGGGTATAGTTTGCGATGCTGCCGGAAATGACGAATCGCATCATCGAATACCGACTGAAGCGGCAAGCGAAATTACAAGTGAACAGTGACTGAATCGAAACAAAAGAACTCCGAACGCGCAAGGCTGAAAACATGCATCGGCAAACGCATTCGGAGTTTTTGAATATTACGTTTAAATATTCTTTAGCCGGAGTTTGTTCAATCAAAACTGCCCGAAAACATTTATTTCGCTGCGCCCGGTGAATTTCCGCCGCAGCCTGCCGAATCCCGCAGCAAGCGGGGGGGCGTTGCTCAATCGGGAATCAGCAGTGCCGTTCAATCCTGCATTTTGGGAACAACTATCGTGCCGTCGGCAAGCATGTATATAACCTTCGCAAGGTCGCCGCCGCCCTGAAGAGTGACTTTATAGGCCTGCCTGTCGGACAGCAGTGCATGGGTCACGGACTGAATCGTATAACCGGGATATTCTTTTTCGACTGCGGAACGAATTTCCGGAACGTCCTCGGGTTTGACAACTTTGCCTTCCCGAAAATCGGCAATCTGCCCGCTGCCGTCCTCGGTGGGCTTTTCACTGTCGGGTGCATCGGTTCCGGCGGGTGAATCAGTGCCGGGTTCGGCCGTGTTCATGCCGTCGGTCGTGCGGGCATCCGTTGCGGCGGGAGTTGTGTTCAGCTCCGTCGTGCCGGGTGCGGCTGCGGTGTTCTGCGGACGCGGCGTGGGCTTATTGTTGTTGCCGCCGCATGCGGTGCAGCAGAGAACTATGCAAAGCACTGAAAGGACTGCTGCAATAAGCTTTCGAAATTTTCGTGAATGATTCATTCTTTCCTCCGAAAATGCCGTTTTACGGCAAGATGAGCGGGCAGCAATTCGCTGCCTGCCGAATCATATTCTTGCCGAAAATGCGGAGCATTATTCCAAGCGGAAAGAAAATGTGAAAACGCATTGCGAAATAGCCGATTCCGAATTTTAAAATACAAATTCAATTTTTGAATCGGAACGGCGAACAATTTGCTTTTGCGGTCAAAAGTCCGGGCAGGTTACTGCCCTTTCGCAAAAACAAACGGAGCTGTCCGACGCTGCACATCAGTTTTTGCCGCCGGAAGGAATATACGGCGCAATGGAGCCCGCAACGGCATTAATGGGCATGGTTTGAAGCAGAACCTTGCCCGGTCCCGTCACAACGGTGTTGAAAAAGCCTTCTCCGCCGAAGAGCACATTTTTGACTCCGCGGACGGTTTGAATATCCATTGTGCAGCTCGCACTCATTGCGGCAAGATAGCCGGTGTCTACAACGATGGACTGCCCGGGTCGGAGGTCGTATTCAACCGCATGGCCGTCAATTTCTATGAAAGCTTTGCCGAAACCGCTGAGTTTCTGCATTATGAAGCCCTCACCGCCGAACAGCCCTGCGCCGAAACGCTTTTGAAAATGGACGGAGAGCTCAACCGTGCTTTCGCTTGCAAGGAAGCCGCTCTTTTGAACGATGAGCGGGTTGTTGGGCGTGATGTCAAAGCAGCGCACCGAGCCGGGGAAGCTTGACGCGAATGCGATGGTGCCCGTGCCGCCGACGGCTGTGTAGCGATTTTGGAACATAGCCTCGCCGGAAAACATCCTGCCGAAAACTTTGCCGATGCCCCCGTTGGAAGTGGTTTCCATTTTCATATTCGGGCTCATCCAGCACATGCTGCCGCGTTCGGTTATCATGCTTTCATCTGCGTTGAGCGTGCAGACAACTGCGGGGAAGGGTTCGCCGATAATGTTATAATTCATGGTAAAAGACCTTTCTGTTTAATTTATTAATTTAACGCTTTTATTTCCGGTGCTTCCGGCAGCGTACCGCAAAAAGCGGAATCTGCTGTGATAAAAGCATAACATATATTCGAAAAGCTTGCAAGTATCTTTTCGGGGATGTATAATATTATTTGAGAAAATAAGGAAGAATCACCCGTGCGGCTCTGCTTTTCGGAATCTGCAACCCTTGCGGGAAATGAAACACGGTACACGGTGCGGCGGCACGGCCGAAAACGACGGTGAGCTTCCTGCTGAAAAGGAGAAAATAAATGAGCAATACAAAGGTTCGTTACCCCGCGGTGGAGCAGTTTATCGATAACAATAAGGATGCGCTTGTTCGCTCCGTTCAGGAAATCGTCCGTTTTCCGAGTGTTGAAGCCCCTGCGGCAGGTCCCGGAGCGCCCTTCGGAGAGGCGGTTCGCGGCGCGCTTGAAAATGCATTGAATCTCGGTAAATCATTCGGCTTTGAAACCACGAATCTTGACGGTTACGCGGGCTGCATAGACTACGGCTGCGGAGAAGAGATGCTCGGCGTTGTTGCGCATGTTGACGTTGTTCCCGAGGGCGAAGGCTGGATTCATCCGCCTTATGCTGCGGAAATTGCGGACGGCAGGATTTACGGCCGAGGCACAATGGACGACAAAGGTCCCGCCGTGTGTGCGATTTATGCACTTGCCGCAATCAAGGCAGCCGGCATTCCCATGCGCCGCCGAGTCCGAATCATTCTCGGCACGAATGAAGAAACGGGCTGGGGCTGCATGGATCACTATCGCAAGGTTGCGGAGATTCCGACGCTGACTTTCTCACCCGATGCGGATTATCCCGTTGTTAATTCCGAAAAAGGCATTTATCATGCCACGATGCGCTGCAATGCAAAAACAAATATCCGCATTAACGGCGGCACGCGCGCAAACGTTGTCTGCGGCAAGGTGAAGGCGTTTGTTCCGGTTGAAATTACGGAGGTTGAAAAGCACGTCAGCGGCATTCTTGCAAAGGGCTTCGGCGTTGAGCTTGAAGCACTTGCAAACGGCACGGAAATCACCGTTATCGGTCTTGATGCACACGGTTCAATGCCCGAACTCGGCAAAAATGCAATGCAGGCAGCTTTTGCAATGCTTGCGGAACTCCCGCTCACCGGCGAGGACAAACGCGTTATCGACATTCTTCACAACAGGTTCGGATTTGACATGCACGGCGAAAGCATCGGTCTGGATGTTTCCGACGCAAGCGGCAGGCTGAGCATGAATCCGGGCGTTATCGCTTGGGACGACGACGGATTCGAAATTTCAATCGATTTCCGCTACCCCATCTCCCTTGACGTGAACGAAGTCCGTTCAAAACTCAAGGCGGCACTTGCGGAGTTCAACCCCGTCTGCACGCATGAAAAGCAGCAGGACGGCCATTATATCCCTGCCGACAGCGAGCTTGTGAGCAAACTTTTGAAGGTTTATGCCGACAGGACGGGCGAATATAAGGAACCGCTTGCAATCGGCGGCGGAACTTATGCGCGCGCATTCCCCAATGCGGTTGCGTTCGGCAGCGAACAGCCCGGAATTTCGGGCCCCGTGCATATGCCCAATGAGTTCATCGGCATTGACGAGCTGATGTTCAACGCTCATATGATAGCGTATGCAATAATCGCGCTTGCCTGCGAGGAATAAAACAGTCGGTGCTTTCGGAGTTGGCGGAATAAATCGTAAACAAACCCGCAAATTCAAACAGCACACGCGGTGTTCGATATAAATGCGGACACCGCGCCCCATTAAAAAACAGAAGAAAACAAGGAGAAAAAAATGAATTCAGAATGGTCATTGGATGAACTCTATAAAGGCTTTGACGACCCGAAGTTCGCTGCGGATCTTGCAAAATACGACGAAATGATTGTAAAAATAAACGAGTTTGCAGCCAAAATTTCCGACATGCAGCCGCTCGACGCTCTGAAGACCTATATTGCCGGCAGCGAAAGCTCAATGCAGCTTTTAACGGACATGTATTCATATGCCATGCTGCGTTCCTCCGTGAACACAAAGGACACCGAGGCGGCAAGCATCAGCGGCAGGCTCATGGCAAAGATGAGTGCAACAACAAAGGCGGAAACGATAATCAAAAAGTTCATTTCCGAAATTCCGAACCTTGATGAGCTTATCGAGTCCGATCCCGTGCTGAAGGAATACGAATTCCTGCTTAAAAACATCCGTGCGGATCAAAAACATACCATGAGCGATGAATGCGAAGAAGTCGCCGCACTTTACAACATCAGCGGGGCAAGCGCATGGAGCGATCTGCACAGCTACCTGACGTCATCCGTGACTGCGGATTTCCGCGGCGAAAAACTGACCCTTTCTTCCGTGCGCAACCTTGCGTATTCCGCTGACCCGGCGGTTCGAAAGGAAGCATACGAGGCGGAACTTGCCTGCTATGAAAAAATTCGGGATTCTGTTGCATTTTCGCTCAACAGCATCAAACTTGAAGTTATCAACAACGCACGTCTGCGCGGGTTTGAGTCGCCTTTGGCACAAACTCTGTATAATTCCCGCATGACGCGCAAAACCCTTGATGCGCTCATGGCGGCAATGGACGAACATTTGGATATTTTCCGCCGCTACCTGAGGCTCAAGGGCGAAGTCCTGGGTCATAAAAACGGGATTCCGTGGTACGATATGTTTGCGCCCATGGGCACAAACACCAAAAAATATACCGTTGAGGAGGCGAAGGCATATCTGCTGAAAATCTTCCGCGGCTTTGATAATGACCTTGCAAATATGGTTGAGCGTGCGTTTGATGAGGCATGGATCGATTTCTATCCACGCGAGGGAAAGGTCGGCGGTGCATTCTGCGCAAATCTGGACGGACACAACCAGAGCCGTGTGCTGACGAATTTTGACGGCTCGTTCTCCGACATCGTAACGCTGGCACATGAACTCGGTCATGCGTTCCATAATCTCAACATCGCCGGGCACCGTCCGCTGAACAACGATTATTCAATGCCCGTCGCGGAAACGGCATCCACGTTCAACGAGAACGTTATCATGAACGCCGCCATTGAAGCAGCGGAAACCGATGAGGAGAAACTCTTCCTTATCGAAAGCCAGCTTCAGGACGCCGCTCAGATAATGTGCGATATTTACTCACGCTATCTGTTCGAAACTTCCGTTTTCGAAAACCGTGAAAATGATTTCATGCCCGCGGACAGGCTTTGCGAACTGATGCTTGATGCCCAGCGCAGGGCATACGGCAACGGACTTGACCCCGAAACGCTGCATCCGTACATGTGGCTCTGCAAAGGGCATTATTACAGTACCCTCTCGTTCTATAATTTCCCGTATGCTTTCGGCGGACTGTTTGCAAGGGGACTTTATGAAAAGTACATGCAGGAGGGCGCGGCATTTGTTCCCGTTTACCGCAAGCTGCTCTATGCAACCCCGGTATGCACCGTTGAGGATACCGCAAAAGTTGCCGGAATTGACCTTACGGATAAGAAATTCTGGGAAAACAGCATGCTTTCCTACAGGCACAATGTTGACGAATTCGAACGGCTTTCCAAAAAACTGAATAAATAAGCACGGATCATCTATCGGCTTACAGGCTTATTGACGAACGGCAGGATGAATCGCATGATTGCGGAACGTCCTGCCGTTTTTTGTTTTCTGCACGGACAGAATGAATGTATTGTGCTGTCGGGATCGCTTCTAAACGAACAGAAGCAGCTTGTCGCCGTCCTTAAAAGGTTCTGCGGAGTCCGGATTCAGTTCGCGTACACGCTGCGACGGAACACCGAAACGTTTTCCGATGTCAAAAGCATCCTCACCCGCACATGCATTGCAAAGAATAATGCCCGTGCTTTTTCCGTCGGCGTCGTTGGAATTATCGGTTTCCGCAACGCCTGCAACGGCTGAAACGGCGGATTCGCTGAAATATTCTGCCGAAACATCGAGATTGTAGGAAACCTGTGCCGTGCGCCCGCTGCCGCCGGATATGCTTGCCGAGGCGTTCAGTCGAAGCTGAGCAAAGTTTGCTTCCGAAGGTGCGGCCATGCGAAGCACGAAGGGAACATCATCGCTGAAACTGTAGATCCTGTTGCTGCTGCTGCGATATATGATACGCGTGAACAGCAGTCCCTCAACGGTCATGGTTGAATCTTCAATTGAAACATTTGTTGCGATCGGGCGCGCCGCCGCGTTCAATGCGGCAAAAATATCGGCCATTCCGTCCGGAACGGACAGATTTTCGCGCAGCGAATGCTGCGCAAACGAGCCGCCGCAGGCGTTTGCAACGGTCATTTTTTCGTACATGCAGCTGAAATTCAGTGACGGCGAATAAGCGTCCGTCGGAATGTCAATAACGGAGCGGCGAATGCCGAAAATGCGGAAGTCAATATCCGCATCGAATGCCAGAAGGGAAAACTCCGTGCCGAGTGCGCGCAGGCTGACGTTTTTAAGCTCCGCAACGGTATAAATCTCATCCGCACCGACTGTGGCCGAAAGGCTTTCGCGGAACGGAACGCCGCGAGTCAGCTGCATCAATTCGCCGTCGGAAGTTTTCAGCAGCGCATTCAGTGTTATTATGCCGCTGACGGATGTGCCGCCGTTTTCAATGGCCGTGTCGCGCACGGAGATTTGCGCCGAGAAGGAAAGCACGCTGTCCGCACCTTCGCTGCTCAACTCTTCCGAAAAACGTATTGTTTCGCTTCCGATTTCAACACGACGCGCCGTTCTGCACTGCATTGATTTGATTTCCATATCGGCCACTCCCGAAACTCCGGATAAAACGCGAACGGGCGCCGCCGATGTAACTATGAAGTCAATATTAACATTTGCGCTGAAAGCTGCCGCACCGTCCGCTGCAAGCCGCATATCCAGCACAGCCACGGCGGGGAGTGCATTTGAAAGCATTCCGGCGGCAAAATCCGCATTCTCCGTGCAGTGGGAAAACGGTATTTCGCCGACAAAGGCAAATGTGTCGCCTGTTTCGTCCGCTGCGGCAATTGTGATGCAGAGCCGACCTTCAAAATTCAGCTTCCCGGTTTCTGTTTTGCAGTTTGAAATTTCAACTTCGGCGGAACAGTCAAGCAATTCCGCTGCGCGGCATCCGCCGGGCGGCGGGATGCTGCCGGCAACTTCAACCTGTTCCGTGCTCCTGTGAATCAGTCGAAGCACGCTGAGATCATTCCATAACAATTCCATGTCGTTCACCTTTCATGTGTTTTTTGCTGCTTTTATAAAAGAATACTCGCTGTTTTACGCAGATATGACGTGCTTGGGAAAGAAAGTCGAAACAAGAGTGCAGCCTGCTTTGCGAACGGGCGGTGAAAACGCTCGTTCGACACAATGCTTATTTTTTATGAATTGGATGCAGCTGCGGAAAGAATTTACACATGCCTATATGAAATACTTGTAGGTTATCCATGCAAAAAAACGGGAAGTTATCCACATTATCCACAAGGTTATCCGCTTTTGGGGCTGAACAGGCAGTTTTTTATGTTAATAACAGGTGTGACTCAATTTGAAATATGAACAAATTATATTGTGAAACGCACTTGACATTTGTCAAGAGGCGCATATGCTGTAAATTAATTTCAACATATATAAACGCGAATAGAACATATATCAAACGGCAGACAAAACGGAGCAGCAAAAATGCGGCGAACCGCGGTCGGAGGTTAACGCGGTCGCCGCAAGGAGTGGGGGGAACAGGTTAATAAACATCGGAAAAGTCTGCCCTGTCGGGCGCGATGCCCTGCGCCGCTGCTTCAGCGGACTTTGGTTATTTTTGCAGCGGGAGTCATTCGGCGGCAGCGTGGGCAAGCACCGTGTCGCGTCCGTCCTCAATTATCAGCTTGTCCGCAACAAGTGCAACAAATTCTCCGTTGGTGGGCTTATCGTTTTTTCCGTAGACGTTAAATCCGAAGAGTTTGTTGATGTTTTCGATTTTGCCGCGTGTCCAGCTTACCTCAATTGCGTGACGTATTGCGCGTTCAACTTTGCTCGGGGTCGTGTTGAACCGTTTTGCAATGCCGGGGTAAAGCTCCTTGGTGATTTTGCTGATAAGCTCGGGTTTATAATAGACCATGCGAATTGCTTCGCGGAGAAAATGGTATCCCTTAATATGAGCGGGAATGCCGACGGAGAGGAAAACGGAGGTGATTTTTTCATCAAGGCTTTTGACTGCGGAAGGCGGTGCAAAACCGATGTCGCGCTCATTGACACAGGTTTCAAGCAAATCGCGCATCCTGCGATACAGGAATTCAGGTTCCACCGGCTTAAGCATGACATAGCCGGCACCTTTGGCGAATGAACGCTGAAGCAGGTTGTCATTCCGCATATACGAAACAACGATGATTACCGATGGTCGGTGCGCCGACTCAATACGAAGCTGATCCAAAAGATCCAATCCGTCCAGTTTCGGCATTACCAATTCCGTGATAAGAACGTCAAAATGTTCTTCACGCATCTTTTCAAGAGCGGCCTGCCCGTCCGTCGCTTCTTCAACGCGGATAATTTCTTTGTCCGTTCGGAAGAATTCTGCGGTTGTGTGACGGAACTGAGCGTTCCCGTCCGCGATGATAACCCTGTATTCTGACATTGTCATGTCCTCCTCGGTGTTTTTTGTTATGGTTGAATTATACCGCAGAAAAACGCACATTTCCACCAAAAAGTTTGTATTCTTTTGCGTTAAAAAAGAATATGACTTGTGCAATTTTGTATCCGTTCCGCAAAAGAAATTGAAATTGCGCACTTTTTTTAATTGTTTCAACCGTTTTGAAATCCAAAATGCATAAAAAAACGACTCTGCGCTGCAAAAAAAGCCGAGTATATATGTGGTTTTTGTGTCGATTCAATAAAAAGCAATGCGAAAACCAAAAAGGAAGAACGAAGCGGGAAGGTCGGGACAGTCGAAAAAGCGGATTTGAAATCAATATAAAAATCGCTCGCATTGTTCCAAACGGTGCGGTAAATGAGCTGTGTCGGATTTGGTCAAACAAAAAAATTCACAGACTTTGAAATGCTTATGCCTGAAGTGCAGCAAAAATAAACATTCAAACAGCAAAAATATTAAACAATATCAAAATAATTTTACAAATTCTTTACATTTACCCCGTTGACTCGGCGCAAATGCGGTTGTAACATGTTATTTGTCCCATTTTGCGCAAAAGCGCGGGGCAGGATATAACGACGCAAATATTGCCGCCGATGCCGCGGGGAAACGGCACGGCGTGCTGATTCGGAGGAATGTATGACATTTTTTGACGTGCTGTCTTTGGTTGGCGGCATTGCTCTGTTCCTTTACGGAATGGATGTTTTGGGCAAATCCCTTGAAAAAGCAGCGGGAAGCCAGCTCAAAAGCATACTGTCAAAACTTACCAACAGCACAATAAAGGGACTGCTGCTCGGCGTTGCCGTCACGGCAGTCATCCAATCATCTGCGGCAACAACGGTAATGGTTGTCGGCTTTGTAAACTCGGGACTTATGCAGCTTGGGCAGGCTGTCGGCGTTATTATGGGTGCAAACATCGGAACGACCGTCACGGCATGGATTCTCAGCCTTAACGGCATAAGCGGCAGCAGCTTTTTTGTTCAGCTTCTGAATCCGATGAGCTTCACGCCGATTCTTGCCATCATAGGCGTTGCACTTCAAATGTTTTCAAAGCGCGAACGCAGACGCAACATCGGTTCGGTCATGATCGGCTTTGCCGTGCTGATGTTCGGCATGAATATAATGAGCGAAAGCGTTGAACCGCTCAAAAATGTGCCCGAATTCACAAACCTATTCGTAATTTTCGGAAAAAATCCGATTCTTTCGATAGTTGTCGGCTGCATTTTGACGGCAATAATTCAAAGCTCTTCCGCCTCGGTAGGCATTTTGCAGGCTCTTTCCGCAACCGGTGCGGTCACATTCGGCAGTGCGATACCGATAATCATGGGTCAGCATATCGGCACATGCATAACCGCAATGATTGCCGCGATCGGAACAACCAAAAACGCAAGAAGAGCATCGTTTATTCATCTGTACTTTAATGTAATCGGAACAATTATCTGCACGATTGTTTTCTACACGCTGAACGCATTCCTGAAGTTCGATTTTATGGATAAAACAATTGACACGTTTCAGATTGCGATTGTGCACACGCTGTTCAGCGTGATTTACACGCTGATGCTGCTGCCGTTCGGAAAACAGCTTGAAAGGCTTGCGGTGCTGTCCATTCCCGATTCAAAGGATGATCCGCAGCCGGTCATGCTTGACGAAAGGCTGCTTGCAACACCCGCAATTGCGGTTGAACAAACGCGTGTACTTGCGGCGGATATGGCGAAGCTTGTGCGGAAAAGCGTTCAGGCTGCAATTGCGCTGCTCGGGAACTACAGCGAAAAAGGCTATAATGAGGTTGCAAAGCTTGAAAAAGAGGCCGATAATTACGAAGATGAAATCGGCACATACCTTGTAAAAGTTTCTATGCAGGAGCTTTCGGATGCGGACAGCCGCGATGTTACAAAAATTCTGCATTCAATAACGGATTTTGAACGCATAAGCGACCATGCGCTGAACATTGCTCAGAGTGCACGCGAAATGGCGGAAAAGAAATTGAATTTTTCGCCCGCGGCGCAGGCGGAGATTAAGGTTATGACGGGCGCGATCGATGAGATCGTCGGCATAGCAATCGGGGGGTTCGTTTCCGATTCCGCGGATGCCGCAAGGCGTGTTGAGCCGCTTGAAGAGGTTGTTGACGAGCTTAACACAAACATTCGCGCCGCGCATATCAAACGGCTTAAGGACGGCGAATGCACCATTGAGCTGGGATTTGTTTTGAATGATATTCTTGCAAATTTCGAGCGAATAAGCGATCACTGTTCGAATATTGCTGTTTGCAAACTGGAGCTTGTTGAGGGCATGATGGATGCACATGCGTATCTGCATAATCTCAAAAACACAAACAATGAAGAGTTTGTGAAAAGCTATAACGAATACAGAGAAAAATATGCTTTGAAAAATACGCCTTGAAGGAAACGGGAAACGGATTTCAAGGGTTAGCATTTGACAACACCGCCCGCAGCGAAAACTCTGCGGGCGTGTTTGCGTTTAAGGGGAATCTTGCTTCGGACGCCTTGCAAAAATGTTGGTAAAAGGCTATAATTTAACGTGAAACAGTGTTTCCGCAAAGTCGGACGGAAAGAGGAACGGATGATATATATCGTTGAAGATGATGAGAATATAGGGCAAATGGAATGCTATGCCTTGAAAAACAGCGGTTTCGGTACGGAGCTTTTTGAAGATTCCGAAAGCTTTTTTTCAGCTGTTGCAAGGCGTCTTCCCACGCTTGTGATATTGGATCTCATGCTGCCGGGCGAGGACGGATTGACAATTTTGCGCCGACTGAGGGATTCCGCCGAAACAAGAAAGATTCCGATAATAATTGTGAGTGCAAAGTCAGGCGAAGCGGATGCGGTACGCGGGCTGGACAGCGGAGCCGATGATTACATAACAAAACCTTTCGGGGTTTCGGAATTGATTTCAAGGGTCAAAGCCGTTTTACGCAGAACAGACGGAGCGGCTCCGAATAATTACAGTGTCGGCGGCATTTCGTTGGATGACGGGCGAAGGCTTGTGTGCGCTGAAGGACGGCAATGCGCACTGACATATACCGAATATGAGCTGCTTAAAGCTCTGGTTTCCAACTGCGGAATGGTACTGAGCCGCGAAAAGCTGATGGTTCTTGTTTGGGGAACCGATTTTGCGGGTGAAAGCCGAACAGTGGACGTTCACGTCAAAACACTTCGGCAAAAGCTCGGCTCATGCGGAGATCTGATAAAAACGGTTCGAAATGTCGGATACAAAATAGAAATGCAATGACAAAGAAAATCTACAATCAATGTATACCGTTTATTCTTATTGTGCTTTTGTCGGCGTTCGCAGCCGGAAGCATTTTCGGTGCTGCATCCGCATTATCGGAGCGGGAAGCAGGCGCGGAAACGCTTGCATGTTCCGCAAAGGAAATCTATGATTCAACCGGAGAAATTCATCGGTTAAGGGCATTTGCTCAAAAGGGCTGCATTGCGCTTGTTTCGGAAGATATGCAGCGGGTTAAAGCGGTGAATGCGGCGGGAAATGCGGAGAGCGTTTCGATTGACGATTTAAAAAGCGGCAGCAATTCTGCGCTTTGCTGTTTCACAGGCAAAACCATTGAACGTTTGCGAATGAAGCTTGATGAGAAAAAGGGTCAAACAGCAGCCCTGCTTTGCAAACGGAACGGCTTTTTTTTAAATTTGAATTTCTGCACGATAACAAGGCTTAACAACGGTGACTATTTGCTTTTGTCCGTACACGGCGGCGATTCCGCAGCTGAAAACCTTCTTTTCGCAGGTGCTTCGCTGCTTGCGCTCGCCGTCGGTGCAGCGTTGTTTGCAATAAATCTTTCAAAACGCATTACAAAAACGCTTATCACTCCGCTTCAGGGCATTGCGGAACATGCGGACGGCAGCGAGTTTGCGGTTCCGTTTGACGAGCTGAAGCCCTTTGTTGAAACCCTGAAACAGCGTCAGGCAGCAAAAAACAATATGGAACAGATGCGGCAGGAATTCACGGCAAATGTTTCGCACGAGCTGAAAACCCCGCTCACAAGCATTTCCGGCTACGCCGAAATGATTGCCACCGGCATTGCAAAGGAAGAGGATGTTCAAAACTTTGCGCGGCGCATTCATTCGGAATCCTCCCGTCTGCTGTCGTTGATTGCGGACATAATTCAGCTCAGCGAACTGGATTACATTGAGGGACGTGATGATTTTGAAAACGTTGATTTGCTTGACTTGGCACATGCGACCGAAAACAGCCTTGCTCCCGGAGCGGAAAAATACGGAATTGTGATTTCCGTTGAGGGTGAGCATTTTCAAACGTTCGGATGCCGCAGCCAGCTTGAGGAATTAATTTATAACTTGTGCGATAATGCAATTCGGTACAATAAACGGAACGGAAAGGTTTCGGTAACTGTTTTCGGCAGCGAGGGACGGCCCGCAATTTCCGTTGAGGACACGGGCATAGGCATACCGGAGGATAAGCTTGACCGCGTTTTTGAACGCTTTTTCCGCGTTGATAAGGGGCGCAGCAAGCGCACGGGCGGAACGGGACTCGGTCTTGCGATCGTCAAACATATTGCCCTGCGTCACGGAGCTCAAATCTCAATTTCGAGTGAATTGGGAAAGGGAACAAAGATTACCGTTGTTTTTGAAGAGAACAAAGGCGAAAATTCCGATTAAGACATAAATAATTTCAACAAAAAACAGGGCTTTGCCGTTTCATTCGCGGCTAAGCCCTGTTTTTGTTCGCTATAAAGATTTATTCTTTCGGAAAAAATCCGTTTTATGCTTTCAGCATAAAACTTTATTCTTTCAGAAAAAATCCGTTTTATGCCCTCAGCATAAAGATTTATCTCTTCGTGATAAATCCACTTTAAGCCTTCAGCATAAAGATTTATCTCTTCGTGATAAATCCACTTTATGCTTTCAGCATAAAGATTTATCTCTTCGTGATAAATCCCTTTATGCCTTCAGCATAAAGGCATGGTAAGCCTTAACTGCTTCGTACAGGTCGGCCTTGGAGATGATTTCCCACGGAGCATGCATGGACAGCACTGCAACGCCGCTGTCGATGACTTCCATGCCGTAATTGGCGCAGATGTAAGCGATGGTGCCGCCGCCGCCCTGATCGACTTTGCCGAGTTCGGCAGTCTGGAAGTTGACGTTTGCGTCATCCATCAGCCTGCGAAGCTTGCCCATGTATTCGGCGTTGGCATCGTTGGAACCGCCCTTGCCGCCGGAACCGGTGTACTTATTGAAGCAAACGCCCATGCCGAGGTATGCCGCATTCTTGCGTTCAAATACGCCTGCAAAATTGGGGTCATAGCCCGCGCTGACATCGCAGCTGAGCATACGGCAGGCGGTGAGTGCGCGGCGAACGAGCAGGTCGGAATATTCGCCTGTTGCGTTTACAAGCTCTGCAACAGCGTTTTCGAAATACTTGCCGTGCATACCGGTTGCGCCGACGGAGCCGATTTCTTCCTTGTCGGCAAGCAGGCAGCAGCAGGTGTATTCGGGCGTTTCGTCAATGCTGAGGATCGCATTGACGGAAGCATATGCGCAAACGCGGTCATCGTGGCCGTAACCGAGGATCATGCTGCGGTCAAGACCGAAATCGCGTGCTGCACCGGCGGGAACAACTTCCAGTTCGGCGGAGAGGAAGTCCTCTTCTTCGATATCGTATTTTTCTTTGAGCAGAGCAAGAACAGCAGCTTTGACGGGCTCTTTTTCTTCATCGTTGAGGGGTTTGCTGCCGATGATGATGTTCAGCTCTTCACCTTCGATAACAACGGAACCCTTTTTGCTCATCTGATCGCGGCTGAGGTGAGGAAGCAGGTCGGAAATGCCGATGACGGGATCGGAGGGATCTTCACCGATAACGATGTTAACAAGCGTGCCGTCCTTCTTTGCAACAACGCCGTGCATTGCAAGGGGCATTGCAACCCACTGATACTTTTTGATACCGCCGTAGTAATGCGTGTCGAGATATGCAAAATCGGTGTCCTCATAGAGGGGATTTTGCTTAAGGTCAATGCGGGGGGAGTCAATATGAGCACCGACGATGTTCAGACCCTTGAAAATGGGCTGTTTGCCGATTTTGAAAAGCATGAGCGCTTTGCCCATGAAGTCGGAATAGACGCAGTCGCCGGGGTTGAGCTTTTCGCCGTTTGCAATGACGGTGTTAAGGTTGCGATAACCCTTTGCTTTTGCCATTTCAACAGTCTGTGCAACGCATTCGCGCTCGGTTTTGCCGTTGTCAAGGAACTTGACGTATTCGGCGGAGATTGCGTTGAGCTTTGAAATATCTTCTTCGGAATAGGTTTTCCAAGCATTCTTTCTTTCCATAGAAACAATTTATCCTCCGTTTTTTGATTGGGTAAACGCCGGTTTAAGGGCTTTGCGCAAAACATTCGGAACATTTTGCACAAAGCGCGGTTTAATCACCGTTCACCCGAGAGCAACTTTGCGCCGCCCGTTCCCGTCAACGGGCAAAGGCGGCGGGGATGCTTCTGTTTTCAAGCAATATGGTAACATTTTTGAAGAAAAGATTCAATACCCGGACGAGAAAAAAATGCATCATACCGATAAATTCGGGCAAAACACTCGAATGCACGGCCGAACAGCGGATTAAACCGATAAAAAACATTTAAAGAAAACTTGAAAATCCTTCATGATATATGTATAATATCACTTGCGGAATACATCAAAACACGATGTGATTCCGCAAAGACTTTCCTCGGCACGAAAGGAGAACCATATGAAAAGATTTATTGCGGCAATGACGGCGGTTATCATGCTGCTGGCACTTGCCTGCACACCTGCGCTTGCACTGAGCGTTCGCGATGCAGCATTGGACGCAGCACTGAACGTTCCCGACGGAAACATTCAGTTCGTTACGGAGGGCGAGTATCCTTGGACTGTTGACGGTGCGAACGGTTGGGCAAAAAGCACCAACTTCCAAGTCAGCAGTTCCGAATCCACCGTCACGGCAACAGTCACGGCGGAAGAGGGCGATATCGTTTCCTTTGACTACAAAGTCAGCAGCGAAGCACGCTATGACAAACTCGTTTTCGCTGTCGACGGCAACCCTGTTGCTTCAAGCCCCTGGACTTTCTTCTCCGGCGAAATTGACTGGACGAATGTAAGCTATGCACTCACCGCCGGCGAGCATGTTCTCAGCTGGAGTTATCAGAAGGACAGCAGTTCCAACAGCCATGACGACACCGCCTACCTTGACAATGTTTATGTCGGTGCTCCCGCTGCGCCCGAAAGCCTTGAACTGACTCCGAGTCTGACGGTGCAGACTCAGCGCCGCGCGCAGCTCAACTGGACGGTTCTTCCCGAGAATGCATACAACAAGGAAGTTACCTTTGCTTCCGCGGATGAAAGCATTGCGGTCGTTGACGCAAACGGACTCGTGACCGGCGTTTCCGTCGGACAGACCGTTATAACCGCAACCACCGTTGACGGCGGAATCACCGCCGAGTGTGCAGTCACCGTTGAACAGGGTCCTGCGGCTGTAACGCTGAACGGCTTCTTCTCCTCAAAATGGTACAGCTTCATCGATGCGGATCCCGCTGCCGCTTCCGAGCTGCCCTATACAATGACTGCAAATGTCACCGCTGCCGAGTTTGCAGGCGGCTATGTTTACGGCTATATGACAAAGGATTATTTCATCCTTAACCCCGAAACGGGTGAAGTTACCTACCCTGCGATGAACACGGGTGACGTTACGATTCGCGATATGGCATATGACCACAGCGCACAGAAAATGTACGCAATCGGCACGGGTGCCGCTTCCGGCAAATTCCTTTACACCGTTGATATTTCAACCGGTGCGGTCACGGAAATTGCACAAATTGTGTGCGGCAGCGAAACGCCCATGACGCTTGCGATTTCAACCGACGGCACGGCATATGTTCTTACCGAAAGCTACTCAAATGCAAGCAAGCTGTACAGCATCGACCTGCAAACAGGTGTCGGCACGCTTATCGGCAGCACGGGTTTCGGTCACAAACGCTTCCAGTCCATGGCATATGATCACAACACGAACCAGCTCTTCTGGGCAAGGTTCTCCGATTACGGTAACGGCGGCCTTGCCGTTATTGACACGGCAACAGGTGCGGCAACGGACCTCGGCATGATAAACGGTTCGGCGGTGCTCGTTTGCGGTCTTTATATTGCAAATAACCTTCCCGTCGGTTCCGTTATCGGCGATGAATGCACCGTAACTTTTGTTGACGGATTGTCGAGTGAAACGATTTCGACGGCAACCGTTGACAAGGGCAGCGTACTCACTGCGGCTGACTTCCCCACCGTTCCCGCACACGAGGGCTATGCCTTCACGGGTTGGGATTACAACGGTGCGGCAGTCAACGCAAACATCATTGTGACTGCAAATTATTTCGATATCACCAAAGCTTCCGTAACGCTCCGCGTTATTGACGAAGTGTATCTTGACGGTTCCGGCTTCCAGATGCTGCTTGATGCCGATGCTGTGGAATACGGCGTCGGCATTCCCGAAACGGGTGATGTCCTGGCTTACGGCGCAGAAGGCGCGGAAGAGCTTTATTCACGCTTTGAGTATAAGCTCCCCGAGAATGCGGACGGCAACTTCATGACCGAAACGGATATCGTTTTCAACGGCGAAAGCGTCACCGTAAGCATTCCCGCAGGCACATACGACTGGTGCATTGCAAACCCGCGTTATTGGCATGATGACGGCCCTCAGATCGGCCTTGTCAGCGATATAGGCACGGCGCACGGCAGAAATGACAACTATGTTTTTGAAGCAGGCAAGAGCTATGTGTTCACGGTTTATCGTTACGGTGAACTCGGTGCGGTCGATGTTGAGATTACCGATTACAATTCCCAGCCCGGTACGGCAGGCGATGTTGACGGCAACGGCGTTGTCGAAACTGCGGATGCGCTGCTTGCACTGCGCGGGGCAATGGGTATTGCCGCACTCACGCCCGAACAGGCGGAGCGTGCGGATATGGACGGCAACGGTGTTGTTGACACGGTTGACGCGCTTGCAATTCTCCGCCGCGCAATACTTAACGGCTGAGTTCGGCAGCTGAATTAATCGGCAGCCGAGCTTCACGGCTTTGAAACTGTGTTCGGCGCACTCGGTTCGGGTGCGTCGAATTCTTTTAAACAAAACATATTGATGAGAACATCAATGTTTATAAAAAATTGATGAAACGATGAATAACAAAGGAGCCTGAAATGTCTGTTGAAGTTGAAAAAGAAATGCTGAATGCGATATTTGCCGCGCGCGATGAAGAATATGCGGATTTTACGGCAAAGCTGATTCCGAACGTTCCGCGGGAAAGCATTATCGGCGTGCGCACGCCGCAGCTCCGCCGCATTGCAAAACGGTTCGGGAAAAATGCGGGAATTAACGAATTTCTTTCCGCACTGCCGCATGAATATCACGAACAGAACCTTGTTCATGCATACATTGCGGAGAGCATAGGTGATTTCGATTCCGCCGTAAAAACGATTGAAGCGTTCCTTCCGTATGTAACAAACTGGGCTGTTTGCGACAGCATGACTCCGCGCGTTTTTGCAAAGCATACCGGGGAGCTTTTGCCGATAATCAAAAAATGGCTGCAATCGGCACATCCTTACACGGTGCGTTTCGGGCTGCGGATGCTGATGTGTTTTTACCTTGAAAAAGAGTTTGCTTCCGAAATCAATGCCCTTGCCGCCTCCGTATGTTCGGAAGAATACTATGTGAATATGATGCAGGCATGGTATTTTGCAACTGCGCTTGCAAAGCAATACGATTCGACCGTTCCCTTTGTTGAAGAACACAGGCTTTCCCCGTGGGTGCATAACAAAACGATTCAGAAGGCGGTTGAGAGTTTTCGCATAACGGCGGAACAGAAGGCGCATCTTAAAACGCTGCGGCTGAATTTGCGCCGCAAGGGTGCGAAGCACGAACCCGTATCAACTTCAAAAAGCGACAGCAACGAATCAAAACGGATTGAAGTTGTTGCTGCAATCATTGAAAAGGATGGTAAAATTCTCATCTGTCGGCGTGCGGAAAACAAAACCCGTGCGCTGAAATGGGAATTTCCGGGCGGAAAAATCGAACCCGGGGAAACTCCGGAACAGGCCGTGCTGCGTGAATGCCGCGAAGAATTGGACGTCGGTCTTTGCGTAAAGGGCGAATTTATGCGCGTTTTGCATTCATATCCGGATATTGAAATTCAGCTCACAGTGTTCCGAACAGCGATCATCGGCAGCGACCCGCGCTGCATTGAACATAAAGAAATTCGTTTTGTTTACCCGTCGGAACTTGCAGACTTCGAGCTTTGCCCCGCCGATATCACGGTTGCGGAAAAAATTATTTCGGAAGCGCATCTTTTTTGAACGAAAGCATGTATGCGTGGGGAAAACAGAAACGATGTTTAAAACCAACCGATAATAAACTGATGGAAATTGACCGTGAGCAGAAGTTGAAACAAGCAAACATGCCCCCGAAAGGATCGATCTTTCAGGGGCATGTTTGCGGATTATGCTGCGATAAACAGCAGAAAACATTTTGATTACGGACTGTTATCGAAATGTTTTATATTTTATCAAGCATCAGCAAACGGTAGTGCCTGCCTTGCCCTCAAGAGCTTCAACCGCCTTGTCGAGGGAAGTGATGATGGCCTTCCTGCCGGGCTTGCTTTCAACGAACTTGACGGCAGCTTCAACCTTGGGCAGCATGGAGCCGGGTGCGAAATGCCCTTCAGCCATATAGCGGCGAGCCTCTTCAACGGTCATGGTTGCGAGGGATTTTTGTTCGGGTTTGCCGAAATTGATGCAAACCTGTTCAACAGCGGTCAGGATGACGAGTGCATCGGCATCGATGTCCTCTGCGAGGCGTTCTGATGCAAGATCCTTGTCGATAACGGCTGCCGTGCCGATATAGTTGCCGTTTTCGTCCTTAATTACGGGGATTCCGCCGCCGCCGACGGTGATGGCGATGAAGCCGCCGTTCATAAGGCATTTAACGGCGTCAAGCTCAACGATTTCAACGGGCATGGGGGAAGCAACAACCCTGCGCCAACCCCTGCCGGCATCTTCCTTCATGGTGTAGCCTTTTTCGGCTTCAAGCTTGCGGGCTTCGTCTTCGGTATAGAAGGGGCCGATGGGTTTTGAGGGTGCTTTGAACTTCGGGTCATCCTTATCAACAACAACCTGCGTAACAACAGTCACAACGCGCTTTCCGTTTTTACGGGCGCGGAGGACTTTCTCAAGCCCTTGCTGCATGTGGTAGCCGATGTAGCCCTGGCTCATTGCACCGCAAACGTCAAAGGGCATTGCGGGGGTGACGGCGGAAGCATATTCGTTCTGAAGCACGATCCTGCCGACCTGCGGGCCGTTGCCGTGCGCAAGAACGACATCATAGCCGCTTTCGATGATGTCTGCGATGTATTCGGAAGTTTTTTCAACAACTTCAAGCTGGGATTCTGCGGTTGCGGGCTTGCCTGCTTCCTGCAATGCATTGCCGCCCAGTGCAATAACGATTCGTTTCATTTTTTGTTTCTCCAAAGAAAAATAATGCGGCGAACATTGCGCCAAAGTCAATTATGCCAAATATCTCGCAGAATGTCAACAGCTTTTTGAATTTTCCTGCTGAAAAATCAAAAACTTATGCAAACAGGTATTCATTCGACCGCATTTTCGCCGAAAAGCGCCTTAACGGCGCCGCATATTCTTCCGATGTTTCTGCTGCCCACGGAATAATAAATCCTTCCGTTTTCCTGTCGGAGTTCAAGTGTAACTGCGCAATACAGGGAAAATCATCGCACGGGACTCCGGCTGATTGCGGCTTTTTGATTTTCGACAGCAAAAAAGTCCGGGCGAAATCGCTCGGACTTTTCTTTGGCAGGGGTACTAAGGCTCGAACTCAGAAGAACGGTTTTGGAGACCGCTATGTTACCATTACATCATACCCCTAAGGCTTGATAAGTTTATCACACTTCGAGGCATTTGTCAACAGTTTTTTTAAAAACTCCTAATAATTAAGAAACATCATTGCTGACTTGGTTCGGATCGTCAACGGCGGCGGATTCAACGGGCTTTTCCTTTGCGGATTGTTTATACTTCTCGTTAATGTTTTTAATATGCTGTTGTTTTACGGATTCATCGACAGCAGCTAACGGGGAAAGCTTTTCGAAAATTGCATCGATCTGTTCAACGGAAAGCTGACTTCCCTTTTCTGCATAGTTTTTCTGAATTCGTGAAAGCACATCGGCGCGGTGGATGACGACAGTGTGCGTTTTTTCAAGCTTGACATTCTTCAATTCACAACGATCACTGAATAAAACGTATGAGTATATAGGAAGACGGTCAGAAGCAAGAAAAGCTTTGAGCTGCTTGATATGCCCTGCGTTTTGCATTATCGGGTTAAAAAAACGTGACTTTTGCGATTTACCCTTCCCCGAGGGCAGCGTTTGGGTCCAAAAGGTCTGCGACTCGTTCCCGAATATCCAACCGCTGTAATTTTTTGATTCAAAAACATAGATTCCGGATTCGTGAAGAAGAATGACATCAACTTCGGTCGTTTCTCCGTCGGCCTTGGGAAGATAACAATTAAAGATGAACTTTTTGTAGCCGTTGAGCGGAGCAAGGCATTGATAGGTAAAGTACTCTCCGATAAGCCCTATATCTTGCATTACTTTGTTGAATGGATTCCCTGTTTGAACAAAATACAAAGTTTTTTCGTATTTCTTTTTCTTATAAAGATTGATACAGCCTGCTGCGGCGAAAAGAACAACGATGACTGTAATAAAAATAATTGCTATTTCTTTCATGGTATACTCCTGACAGTGCTTTGAATCGTTAATCAATCAATGGCTGCGGACGGACTGCGCACATGCAGTGTACACAATCCGCCCAAGGGTTAAATGCTGTTTATTCCCCAAACTCCTCTGCGCATTTTTTAAGCATGCTTCTTATCGGCAGTCCGTAGGGACAGCGGGGTTCGCATTTGCCGCAGCCGATACATGCGCTTGCTTTCACGGGGAGGGTTTTATAGCGTCCTTTTGCCCAATCGGCAAGCCCGTAGCGTTCGAGATAGCCTGCAAAAAGGAACACATTCGGGATGCTGATGCCGACGGTGCAGGGGGCGCAATAGTTGCAGCGGCGGCAGAAATTGCCCGTCAGTTCGGAACGGATTTTTGCGATCTCGGCATTTTCATCATCGGTAAGGGGCGAAGTGTCGGAACCGGCGGCGGAATTTGTTTGAACTTCCTCTGCGCAGTACATGCCGGGGATCGCGACTGTTACAAGCTCGTTTGCGGCAAGGTAACGCATTGCAATGCGTCCGTCTTCAATTGCACCGCCCGCCATGGGTTTCATTGCGATAAACCCGATATTCCTGTCTCGGCATTTTTGCAGCAGAGGCTCGCACTGGCTTTCAACAATGTTATAAGGGAACATGATCGTTTCAACCCAGTCAAGCTCAAGCGCACGTTCGAAAACCGTCAGCGAGTGTGCGGTGATGCCGATATGCCCGATTTTGCCCGCATTGCGTGCCGCAAAAAGTGCCTCCAGTGCGCCGCCCGCACCGATTACGGTGTCAAGCTGTTCCATGCTTGGGTTGTGTACCTGATACAGGTCGATATAGTCGGTGCGGAGGTTGCGGAGGCTTGTTTCAATGTCTGCCTCCATTGCTTCGCGTGTGCGTGCCATGCTCTTTGTTGCAAGAACGAACTTGTCCCGCCGCCCGTCTATTGCGCCGCCGATGTATTCTTCGCTGACGGTGTAGCCGCGTGCCGTGTCGATATAGTTTATTCCGCATTCAATAAGGGCGTCGATAAGCGGCTTTGCCTTTTCCGCATCGATGCGCTGAATGGGGATGCCGCCGAAACCGACGCGGGAAATCTTAAGCCCGGTTTTGCCGAGTGTTACATACTGCATGAGTGTACCCTCCGAATTTGTATTAATTATTGCTTTTTAAAGTTAAATTCACTCCGCCGCACACCGTGCGGAGGCGGATTCCGTTTACGATATTATAAGCTTTTTTTCGCAAAAAAGCAAATTAATAAGAGCGTTTAAAAAAAGAGAACGGACGGGCCGCGCACTTTGATGCCGCAGTGTGTCAATTCCGCAACATCGTTCCGTATTCGCTTGACATTATGTTCGGCGGGGGTATAATATAGATGAAAGACAACGCTCGAAAGGAGACAGTGTTTTTAATATGCAAAAAGTTACACACAGCGAATACATTGCGCAAAAGAAGCCGCTTGCGAAGCAGCTTCTTGCAAAGCTGAACGAAAAATACCAATATGCATCCGTGCTCATCACCGATAATTATGAAAAAGGTTATCGTGCATCGCGGAGCGGCGTTGCAATTTCCGCAACAAACGCATTCGGCGGCAAGGGCATGATCGTGAAGGTCTATGACGGCAAAGGCTATGCCGAATACAGCACAAACGAAATCACGGCAGAAAACCTGCCCGAAATTGAAAGAGAAATCGAGCAGCAGCTCATGAATCCCGCAAACTTCATTCCCGAAGGAACCGAAGAAGCGGAGTACAAATGCATCGGCGATGAACCCTGCACGCTTTGCGAGGCAACGAATTACGAAATTCATCCCCGCGAGGTCGGCGACGAAAAGTTGATTGAAACCGTGACCGCGCTGCGCGAAAAGGCTGTTAAAGCCGATGAACGCATTCTTGACGCAATAACGGGCTTCAACTATCAGGAATATCACAAGCTCTTCCTTTCCGCAAACCGCGAGCTTGAACAGTCCGTGCTCTATTCAACGGGCATCATGGCTCTTGTTGCGGCAAAGGGTGAGGAAATCAAGCAGAGCTTCCGCGGATTCTCCAACCTCGGCGGTGCGGAGCTGCTTGATAAAATGGAGTCTGCAATTCCGCAGTGCGTAAAGACCGTTACGGATCTTTTGAACGCCGAACCCATGGAACCCGGCACTTATGAATGCGTCTGCACACCCGAAGTCACGGGCATGATCGTTCACGAAGCGTTCGGTCACGGCGTTGAAATGGATATGTTCGTTAAGGACAGAGCTCTTGCACAGTCCTATATCGGCAAGCAGGTAGCATCCCCGCTCGTTACCATGCACGACGGCTGCGCTCAGCGCGAGGTTGCAACCTATTTCTTTGATGATGAAGGCACCCTGTCCCACGACACCGTTATCATTGACAAGGGCATTCTTAAAGCAGGCATCAGCGATGCACAGTCCGCAATGTTCCTTGGCACCGTACCCACCGGCAACGGCAGGCGCGAGAGCTATGAGCGCAAGGCGTATACGCGCATGACGAACACCTATTTCGAACCCGGCAGCGATAAAGTTGAAGACATGATCGCTTCCGTAAAATACGGAATGCTGCTTGAAGAACCCAGCTCCGGCATGGAAGACCCCAAAAACTGGGGCATTCAGTGCATGGTCAACTTTGCAAGGGAAATCAAGGACGGCAAGCTGACAGGCAGGATCTTTTCCCCTGTCGTGCTGACGGGCTATGTTCCCGACCTGCTCAAGTCCATCACGATGATGAGCGACAATATCGAACTCGGCGGCTGCGGAGCATGCGGCAAGGGCTACAAAGAATGGGTCAAAGTTTCGGACGGCGGTCCCTACATCAAGGCGACGATTCGTCTGGGCTGATGAAGTTCGGAAAGAATTTTGATTCGAAAGGATGCTTTTATTATGATAGATATTATTAAAAACGCATTAAAAGAAGCTGAAATCAAAACGTGGCGCATCAACGAAAAAAAAGAGCACACTGCGGAAGTTTTCTTTATTCGCCGCAGGCAGGATATGCGCCGCATCAGGGATACCCATAAATACAACGTTGAAGTGTTTTGCGATTACGAAAAGGACGGCAAGCCGATGCGCGGCAGGTCACAGGTCACCATTGTGCCGTCCCAGTCGGAGCAGGAAGTTCTGACCCTTCTTAAGGAAGCGAAGCATGCGGCGTCTTTTGCGGGCAACCCGTATTATGAACTGCCTGAAAAACAGGCTTGTGAACCCATTGCGGCCGCAGGCAGCCTTGCGGAGGTTTCGGCTGAAGAGGCGGCAAAGCGTTTTGCTGCGGCATTGTTTGCGGCGGATAACGATCCGCGCGCATTCGTGAACTCGGCGGAGATTTTCTCAAAGCAGGTCAAAACCCGTATCCTCGGCGATAACGGAACGGACGTTTGCTATTATAAAAACGATGTTGACGGCGAATTCGTCGTTCAGTGCAAGGAACCCGAGGATGTTGAAGTTTATCATGCATTCGGCTACGACAATCTGAATTGCGATGCGCTGCGCGAAAAGGTCACAACCGCGCTCCGCGAGGTGGCGGACAGGGCAATTGCCCGTGCGGAACTGCCGAGCGGAACTTACAACCTGATTCTCTCGGGTGAAAATGCGGCGGAAGTGCTTTCCTATTACATTGCGCGCAGCAGTGCGGGAATGGTCTATCCCGGATATTCAACATGGAAGGTCGGAACGGATGTCCAGCCCGAGATGAAAGACGGTGAAAGGCTCAACATGACCCTTCGCGCAAAGGTTCCCTTCAGCAGTGAAGCGATTCCCATGAAGGATCGTCCCGTGATTACCGACGGCAAGGTTGAAACTTTGCACGGCGGCGCAAGAATGAGTTATTATCTCGGCATTGAACCCACGGGCGATTATTCCGCATACAGCTGCGAAAACGGCAGTGTTTCGTTTGAAGAAATGAAAAAAGAACCTTATCTTTACGCCGTTACCTTCTCGGATTTCCAGATGGACACAATGTCCGGACATTTCGGCGGAGAAATTCGCCTTGCGTACCTTTTCGACGGGGAACGCGTTCGCATCGTGACCGGCGGTTCGGTAAACGGCAGCATCAATGCCTGCAGCGGCGGGATGAAGTTCACAACCGAACGCTACGACAGCAAGAACTACAGCGGACCGTTTGCGGTTATGCTTCCCGGCGTCCGCGTTGCGGGTTCGCTTGCCGAGCAGGAATAAATAACTCGGCTGCGAAAGTACTTTATTAACTGAATAAAGCAGAAAAATGCGGCACTCGCTGTTGTTCGGCGGGTGCCGATATTTTAACGGGAGTACCAATTGTATGAGTATTAACATTGAAAAAAGCAGAAAGCTTGCTTTGGTGGTTGACATGTACGGATGTCCGAACCGATGCAGGCATTGCTGGCTCGGCCGATTGCCGAATATTCCGCCGGAAAACGGTGCAGACGAAATGCTTGTGAACAGCTTTCGCCCGCACTTTGAACAAATTGAATATTACAGCTGGCTTCGCGAACCGGATTTTTGCGGAGAATACAGAGCGCGCTGGGAACGCGACAAGGCGTTGAGCGTTAATTGCGAACCGCAAAGGTTTGAGCTTGCAAGTTTTTGGCGGCTCGTCAGAGACGGGGAGTATGCAAAGTTTCTTCGTGAAGTCGGCGTAAAAGTCGTTCAGCTCACATTCTTCGGCGGAGAGGAAACGACGGATAGGTACATCGGCCGAAAAGGTGCGTATTCGGAATTGCTGAAAGCGACGGAAATTCTGCTGCAAAACGGCATTGCACCGCGTTGGCAGGCGTTTATAAATGCAGAGAACAAGGATGAAGTTGCGGAACTTCCGAAACTTGCCGAAAAGCTGAAACTTGCCGAACGCTGCCGGCAGATCGGGCAGAGTTTTAAATTCTTTGTTCATGCGGGAAGCTGCGACGGTGAAAATCGCAAGCTCTATCCGATTCGAATTATCAAGAGTGACATCCCGCAATGCCTTGTGCCGTACTATTGGCAGTATGAAGAGTTGCGCACCGAAGCGGAATGTGTTGAAAGCCTGCTGAAGCGCAGCGAGAATCCGGATTATTCCAACGGAGATTTCATTGTTCTTAATATTACGAACAATTTTGACATTTGGTACAATTACACGCATATGTCTCCTGAATGGAGAATCGGAAACCTGAAAATTGACGGTATTGAGGAAATAATGCGCCGAATTAACGAAGAAGACACTTTTGCACAGCGCGAAGCAAGAAAAATCACGTTTGCGGAGCTTGCGGAACGGTACGGCGATGCAGCCTCGGAACGTGCATTTTCCATCGGTGACTATGAATCCTATCTGTTTAATAAACACCTCGAACAGAAATATTCGGATTAAGTCGAAATATTCAGCAAGGAACCGAAGAATTTTTGACTTTATTTCCCGGGAAATTGAGCCGATCGGGTCGGACGGAATAATTATTTCCCGGGAAATTGATTCCGTTTACGTCGGTTTATGAAATGATGAAGGGCATCTCCGACAGGTCGGGAGATGCCCTTTTGAAAAAATTCAATATGAAGTTGAATAATAAATTTACAAACTCTCAAAAATATCGGTTCCGCTGCGCATTAGCCACGAACGCAGTACTGCGGAAAGAATCATGTTCAGTGCAAAAAACAGCATGAGGTAAAGCTCCGCTCCGAGTGCATGTGCACCGAGAAACCAACCGGCCCCGAACAGCAATACGTACAGCCACCCGCCGAAAAGAGCGAACATCACGCTTGAACTCTGTTTTATGGGCGTGATTTCGGTCGTCCAATTCAAATTCGGCTTTTTGAGATCAAGGAACAACCCGAATTCGGCAAGAAGAACAACGAGGGAAAGACATGCAAGGATTACCGCAATCGTTGATCCTATCGGCACGGCAAATGCGATACATATGCAGATCGCGGCGAAAAGCACCGAAATTCCGGACAGCAGGAGCTGCATTGCAAGCTTTGCACGGAAGATCTGCTGCGTGGTTACGGGCATTGAACGCAGAATCCAAAGCGTTTTTCCTTCCAAAGAGACGGACGGCGCAGTCATATCGTTCATTGTGGACACAAGGCAGACGGCGGCGGCAGCAAGTATCGCAATCGTTCCCGTGTTGCTGTCGAAAAGCTCAAACAGCATTGAACGAAGAGCTGCACCCCTGATGAGAAGCAGAATGCCTGCAATGGGCATGATTATAACGCCAAAACCGCAATTGAGCATATATGCAGGGCTTGCGGTGAATCGGCTAAACTCGCGTTTGAGCAAAGCGGGAAAAACGCCGCTTGCCTTTTGTCGTGCATTACGATTATACTTTGCGGTTACGGTATCGGAAGAAGCGGTTGCAAGCTTTAAAAAACTCTTCGACATAACATAAAATGTAAGCAATGCAAGCGCGGCTGTGCCGAATACGGGCAGCGGAGCGGAAACAAGGTTTCCCGCCGACATCCGCCCGAAAAGGTAAACAGGGTAAGCAAAGTTTTTGACGCCTGCCCCTATTGCGCCGGCATATTGCGTAAACTGCATTAAAAGGGTCGTGATATTGTTTACAACATAATAATACCCGCCGATAAACACAAGCGATATTATGACCGTGAGGAAGCTTTTCCGTTTCAGCTTGGAGGCGATTTTTGCAACCACCCAACCCAATGCGCAGGACAGAACAAAAACGAAGACGGAGATTGACAGCATTCCGAGAATGCAGCCCAAAAGCGTGCCGACGGAGAAATCAATGCAGAGGTAAACTGTCGCTGCCGGAACGAACACAACCGCCGAGAACATCAGCCCCATAAGGTAGACGCCCAGCAGCCGAGAAAGCAGAATGCTTCCGACGGGCACGGGAAGGGAGAGCAAAAGGTCGTTGTCGTTTGCTTTGTAGAGCGCGGCATAGGTGTTGAACACACTGCCGAAAACGCCGAACATCAGCCCGATTATGCCGAACAATGCAAAATAGAGCCAGTCGAACCCGGCGGCACGGAGCGGATTTGCAAGCTGATAAGCGCAAAATGCGAACATTCCGCCCAGCACGCAGACCATAAGAAGGGCATACAGCACGATGAACGCGGCGGATGCGAACTTTGAACGGCTTTTGCCCTTTTTGGGGTCATAGAAAAAGCTTCGGTTGAGTTCATAGAGCTGCCGTTTAAGAAGAATTTTAAGCATAAGTGCGCCTCCGAAGTTTATTCGGCTTCAAGCTCGAGAAAAACGGATTCAAGACTTTCATCGCCTTTGACCTCGTCCATGGTTCCGGAACGGATGAGCCTGCCGCCTTTGATGATCGCAACCTTATCACAAAGCTTTTCCGCAACTTCAAGCACATGGGTCGAAAAGAAGATCGCGCCGCCGTCATTGCAGACTTCCCGCATCAGTCCTTTCAAAGTATGCGCTGCTTTGGGGTCGAGCCCGACAAAAGGCTCGTCCATAATGATAAGCTTCGGAGAGTGAATCCAAGCTGCGATAACGGCAAGTTTTTGTTTCATGCCGTGGGAATAGGATGAAACAGGCTGCGCAAGCGAGGCGGTGAGCTCAAACATGTCCGCATATTTATTGATGCGCTGTACCCGCTCCTCCGCTCCGATGCCGAAAATATCCGCGATGAAGTTGAGATATTTGATGCCTGTCATAAACTCATACATGTCGGGATTGTCCGGAATATAGGCGATGAGTTTTTTGCAGGTCAGGGGGTCCTTCCGAACGGAAGTGCCGTTCACAAGTATTTCGCCTGCATCAAACTGAAGGATTCCGACGCAGCTTTTGAGCGTTGTTGTTTTGCCTGCGCCGTTATGGCCGATAAAGCCGTAAATCTCACCCGGTGCAATGTGCAGAGAAAGGTCGTCAACCGCCTTTTTGCTGCCGTAAGTTTTTGTTAAGTGTTTGATATTAAGCATATTTTCCTTCCTTATAAAAACACATGAAATGACACATGAAATATTGTGTCGGTTTTTTAGGATAACACAGTTTAAAGATAACCGGTGCTTGATCATTGCGAATATTTTTTTCGCCGGTTCACACCGCATAGTATATTCAGCAGAACAAACAGCGCGACGAGCAGAACCGTTCCCCCGCAAAGGACGGCGAACATTGCCGGAAGGCTTACATCCGTTCCGAAAAAGCTGAGCCTGCAATCGATGGATTTCTTAATTACGTCAATAACTTCGGGAGCAAGACCCGCATCCGCTGCCGCGGAGAACGCACCACGGAGGGCATGATTGCGAATAAGGCTTGTTCCGTATGTTCCGGGCAGAAACATAAGGATGTGCTGCAAGCCGGTGCTGAATTGTGCGATCGGCATATATGCGCCGCAGATAAAACCGTAACCCGAGCTGACGATCGTGCCGACAGCGGAAACCTGCCCCTGAGTCGTCAGAAAACGGTTCACAATGCTTGAAAGTGCAGTGCCGAAAAGCACAAGCAGAACAATGTCCGCAAACAGCAGCATCACGTCGGCAAAGGAAAGATACCAGCCGACCTTTGCAAGATAGATAAATCCCGCACCTGCCGCAATAAGGCAGACAAGCAGCGTTGAAGCAAAAGTTGCAAGATAATAGCTCAGCGCAAGCGTGGACTTTTTGACGGGGGAAACGGTGAGATCCCGTCTTGCACCCGTGACCTTGTCTAAAACCATGGTCATGTTGCAGCAAAAGGATACCGTGATGCAGCTCACCGCAAGCAGGGATGAAACCAACTGCCCGCCGACAATGCCGCCGATGAGCTTTTCCGCAGCGGGGAAACCCTCCGGAAGAGCGGAAATAAAGCTGTCGCGATACACATTTGCAAGAAATGCGGCATAAAGCACCAAAAGGATAACAGGCGTTATCAGCGAGGCAAAGAACATGCCTTTATCCTTGAAAAAAAGTTTGCAATTGCGAATAAAAAGATTGTAGCAGCCTGTCATGATTCGGCACCTCCGGAAAGCTTTTTGCCAGTTGCGGCAAGGAACACATCGTCCATTCCGCCTTTTTTGATTTCGTAATCGATGAACAGTTCGGGATGTTTCAAAATCAACTGCGTTGCTTCCGCCGTGTTTTTTACGGCAATGCGAATGCCGTCGCGTGTGGATTCAACTCTGTATTCGCCGAGAGCGGCGGCTTTTTCGGGCGTGACGCCGTAAAGCGTTATGAAATCACCTGTGAACCTGTTTTTCAGCTCCAACGGAGTGCCTTCAGCAGCAATGCTGCCGGAATCCAATATTACAACGTAGTCTGCATCGGCGGCTTCTTCCATATAGTGAGTGGTCAGGAACACCGTAAGCCCGTGTTCGGCACGAAGCTGCATAACAACGCTCCAAAGAAGGAGGCGCGTCTGCGGGTCCAGTCCGGTCGTGGGCTCGTCAAGAATAAGAATCTCGGGTTCGTGCAAAAGCGCACGCGCAATGTCAATTCGCCGCCGCTGCCCGCCGGAGAGCTTGCCGACGGTTCGGTTCAGAAGATCACCGAAATCGAGAAGTTCCGAAAGCTCCGAAAGTCTTTTTTTGAACGCTTTTCCGTTGATGCCGTACAGTGCGGCTCGACTGCGGAGGTTTTCCCGAACGGTCAATGCCTGATCCAGCACGGAATTTTGAAAAACAACGCCGAGTTTTCGGGAAACGTGCTCAAAATCCCGCTCCGCATCCATGCCCAAAATCGTGACGCTGCCGCCGTCCCGTCGGAGCTGCCCCGAGATTATGGAGATGGTTGTGGATTTGCCCGCTCCGTTAACACCGAGAAAGGCAAAAAGTTCACCTCGGCATACACGGAACGAAAGGTCTCGAACGGCCTTTATCTCTCCGAAAGCTTTATTCAGTCCGTCAATGCGGATGATCTCGCGCTCGGTCGAAGCGAAGTGTTCACCGCACAGGTTGTCATATTGTGTGTTACTCATTAACATTTCCTCCGTTTTACTTCTTGCCGTGTTTTGAAGATGCAGCGGGAAGCGCATTCAAAAAAGCCGAAAGTGCGGCAAAAATAACGCCCGCAACGGGCCAGATGGCCCATGATGTTTTGGGATCGCCGCCATTGATGCCGAATGTTATAAGCAGATAAACCGCGGTCACAATCAGCCAATAGCAGGAAGATATGCGGCTTACGAATCCGCTCTTTTCTTTTTTTATGCGGGTGTAGTCGCCCTCTTCGAGAAGTTTGTCAACGGCAGAATTATATGTTCCTCCAAGCACGAATGCGGCACTGCCGATGCCCGCAATAACAAGCGTAAGACTTACCGCCGCAGCGGGAGCAAAATCCGCATTTTCAAAGCAGACGGAAACAAAAATCGGAATCACCGAAAATATGCAGAGCATGGTTCCGATGATATTGAGCCTTGAGGAGGTGTGCGCAAATGCAGCTTTGCGTTCGCGCAGCATACCGGCCACGCCGTATTCCGTTTCAAACGGTTCTTTTTCAAGAAATTCATATTCCTTTGCCTTTGCGCCGGCTGACATAAAAAGCAGGACGCCGATTGCGGCAAGCAGAATCAAGGCACAAAGACCGATGCCGCAGGCAAGGTTTTCGCTGATATTAATAACACGACTGTCGCTCATTGCGGCAAGAAAAATCAAAGTTGCGGGCGAAATAACGCAAAGAAAAGTTGCAAGCGCAATTCGCGGCGCGGAAACACGGCGAAGCTCAAGATAGGCAGAGGCCTGTTCCATTGTGACGGTGCGAAGCGGAGGCTCGGCACTGTCGTCGGAGGATTGAAAGGAAGGTGCGCATTCCTCGATTTCATCTTTAAGAAGGTAATCGGTTGAAACACCGAAAATGCGGCTCAGCCGAAGAACTTTGTCCATATCGGGTACGGACTGTGCGCCCTCCCATTTTGAAACGGATTGGCGCGAAACTCCGAGCTTTTCCGCAAGGTCCTCCTGTGACCAGCCCGCCTTTTTACGAAGATTGATGATTTTGTCTGCAAGTATCATTTCTGTGACCGTTCCCTTCCGTTTAACTTTTTCCGCCGCCTGTTCGCGGGCGGGTTTACTGCCGTAATGATACGCTTTTTTGCCGTTGCGGGCAATAAAGGGAGGCGGGCAATTTGTCAACCCGTGGCTGCGATATGCGCAACTGAGACGATTTTTGCCGTAGATACGGAAAAATTCCCATCACGGGAAAACCGCACTCCGTGCCGCTCCCGAAACAGGGGGATTCACGGTGTGAACGGAAAAATATTTGATAACTGCAATTGCGCAATATCGGTTTTCAGTATAGCTTTGTTGAAAGTCGTTGTCAATATGGTTTGAAACAATATATGCGGCAGCCGTAAATTTGCCGTCCGATGCCGCAAAAATTCCGTAATTTTCTTGTTTCTGAAAAGAATCATGAACACTTTACCGGGGGTGAATTGTTCGGATTCCGGGCAGAGGAGCATTGCGGTCGGAAACTTTTTCGTTAAAAACAATTAATCAGCAATTATCACAAAGAAAGCTTGACAGCGAGTATTTATAGGGATATAATGAGCAATTCCGGGATGATGCGTAAAATATTGAAATACTCAGGAAACATATGATTTATTCTTGCAAACAGCATTGCGGAGGTGCAAATGGAATTAAACAACAGCAAAAATGCTGAGGCCGTCTTTTCACTTTCATTGCTTTCGGGCGGCGCGGCGCAGAAAAATGAAACGGGGCTGCTGCTGAAAAGCAACGAAAAAGCTCAAAAATACGGGCTTGTTCTTTCCCGGAAGCAGGCGGCAGCGATTATCGCAACACGAAATGCTGCATTGCAGCACACGGGAAGGATGGAATTCGGTGCAGGCATTCTCGGCAGGATTGCCGAAGCATTCTGTGATTCGCCGTGGATTTCGCAGGAGGATTATGAGCAGACACTGCATGAGGTCACCGGACTGTTTTATGAATTTAAAAATGAAACGATGGACATCGTTTCAGACGATGAACTGATTGATTTCATGAAGGAAGCTTTTGATGGGTTCTGCAAGGGTTCTCTCGAATTGCTTGCGGGACGTGCGCTGCCGATGCTTGCGGAACATGTTCGCAGCGGGGAACCGTTGGAAAGCTTCATTTACCGTGCGGAACAGTATGAACAGAGCTGAAAACGGCGGCGGTGTTTTGCAGCCGAAAAGAAGCTGAGGGATAAACAGCCGACTGAAAGGAGAACGACGGGAGCAATGGAAGAACACGGAGTTAAAATCCATGGAACGGAATCGGTGAAGGCATCCGATGGATTTGCAGCATCGGCGGGCGACAGCTTGGAGAAGCGCGGTGCACATGCGCTTGACGGCTTCCGTCCCGATCCGACGGATTATTTTGCGTCACTTGTGCAGGCTGCAAACGCTGCGGGACTGCTTTCGGAAACGGATGTTTCAAGCTTGCAGGCGCAGCTTGCGGATCTGCTTAAAACGTTGGCGGATAAGCGAACAGGGGGCAGAAGCAGTTCATTGCCCGTTGAAGAGGGAAGAAAGCTGCTTCTTTCCGCAACATATATAATCGGTTTGAACCTGAAAAGGTATTCGAGTGCGGAAGAGGCGGCGGAAGCGCTTGTGAACACTGCGCTCGTGCAGCTTTATAATGACGGCATGGCGGAAGCAAACCTTCGTATGAACCGCGCAAGGGGGCTTCAAAAACGCATTTTGCGAAACTTTTTCAAAAATCCCAACAGATTCTGGTTTTCAACGGTTTCGGACGGTATAAACGGGTTCTTTAAACTGTATTCGCCCGTGTTTTCGGCGCGGGAGATTCACATAACTGCGGACTATCCGCCGCTTGCGGGCAGGCCGAAGCTTTGCGGAATCGAATTTGTTGAGCGGTATTTGCGTTATATTGACGCTGAAAATGCCTTTTTGCTTTTATTCCCGTCGGATAAATGCGATGAGCTGCTTCGGGAGCTTGCAAAGGATTATGCCGACAGCCCGGTGAACCTGTTTGAACCGATTCTGCTTTGTGCACTTGCGCTTGCACATTTCGGGCGCGAACCGCAGCGGCTGGACCTGTCAGCAAAGGAAGCGGAAACACTTGAAGCGGAACTCGTTTCACTCGACTTGAAGCAAACTGCTGCATTTCTTATCGATGCGCTGGATAAATTGGACGCCGTTTTGAAACTGCCGAAAAGTGTCGGGCTGTATATCGTTCGCTGTATGCCGATTCTTGCAAGAACGGTTCATAACAATGTAAGTATCGGACGAAGCGTCTTCCCGCGGGTATCGGAAGCGTTCCGGATGGGTGAAGTCAATGTTTGGGACGGTGAAAGGCTCAGCGATGCAGAATACAGAGGGCTTCGCGAAAATCTGCTTGCGGCCCGAACCGCAGGCGAAAAGCTCGCGCTTATCACGGAAAACGTGCATTCCGCAGCGGACATAATCGATATTGTGTGCGATGATTTGCTTGACAGTGCTGAAATGAACGCGCTTGTCGAAATGCTTCCGCTGCCGGCATTCGTTTTGCTTTTGAAACGCTTTCCCTCCGTTGAGTTTGAGGAAGGCCGAAACGAAAAACAATTTGCGGAAGCCCTCAAGGCGCGCCGCAGCAGCCTTCCCCCGGAGCAGAGTCGTAAGTTGGAGCTGATACTGGAGAATATGACTGTCGGGGAATGATTAACGATTATTTGTGAACCCCGAAGAAGAGCATTGAATCACAAAAAGGGCATTGCAAACGCCGAGCGGCTGCAATGCCCTGAATTTATGTTATAATGTTTCCGAAAAAGTCAGGCGGCAGGATGCGGCGTTAACTCTCGGAGCCGTTTGTGAGGCTCATTCGGGAAGATTCTCGGATTCATGTCCGGGCAAAATTCGACTGAGCTTCGGGTCAACAAAGATTAATACTCAAAGAAGCCTTTGCCGGTTTTTCTGCCGAGCAGACCTGCGCGAACCATTTTGCGCAGCAGGGTGCAGGCGCGGTATTTGGAATCATGGGTTTCGTTATACATGGTGTCCATGATTGCGAGGCAAACGTCAAGGCCGATAAGGTCGCCCAATGCGAGCGGTCCCATGGGGTGATTTGCGCCGAGCTTCATTGCGGTGTCAACGTCTGCGGGGGACGCAACGCCTTCCTGAACGATGGTGACAGCCTCGTTGATCATGGGGATGAGAATGCGGTTAACAACAAAACCGGGAGCTTCGGCCACTTCAACGGGTTCCTTGCCGATTTCGGTGCAGAGAGCTTTGATTGTTTCGAAGGTTTCGTCGGAAGTGTGCATACCGCGAATGATCTCAACAAGCTTCATGACCGTTGCGGGGTTGAAGAAGTGCATTCCGATGAACTTGTCCGCGCGCTTGGTGCAGGCGGCAAGCTCCGTGATGGAAAGTGAGCTTGTGTTGGTTGCAAAAATGGTGTGCTCGGGGCAGATTTCATCGATTGCAGCATAGAGATTATGCTTGATTTCCATATTCTCAACGATTGCTTCAATCACGAGATCTGCGGTTTTGAGGTTCTCATAGTCGGTAACAAAGGTGATGTGTGCAAGAATCGCATCCGCTGCTTCCTGCGTCATCTTGCCGCGATCAACGCGCTTTGTAAGGCTCTTTGTGAGTTTTGCGGAGGATTTGCCGATGCTTGCATCGGTTCTGCCGTAAGCGGTAACGTTGTAGCCCGCGGTTGCGAAAACCTGTGCGATGTCAAGGCCCATTGTGCCTGCGCCGATAACGAATACGTTTTTCATAATGCTTAGTTCCTTTCGGTGAAATAGTTGTTTGGTAAACTTCGGGCCGAAGCCCTGATGTTATTTGCCGGTGAATTCGTCTTTTTTTGTTTTGGAAACGAATGCCGTCATTGCCATTTGCTGATCCTGCGTTTCAAAGCAGCTTCCGAAAAGCTCTGCTTCGGCGGCAAGGTCGTTGTCAAGCGAATTCATGTAACGAATGCGCATTGCCTTCTTTGCGGCACGAACGGCAATGGGTGCGTTTGCAGCGATCATTTCGGCAAGCTTCATTGCTTCGTTCATCAGCTCCTCGGGGGGAACAACTCGGCTCACAAGCCCCATTTGAAGAGCTTCCGCCGCGCTGACAGTGCGTGCGGAAAGGATGAGGTCGGCCGCATATGCACGGTTAACCGTGCGGGTCAATCTCTGCGTTCCGCCGAAACCGGGAATGATACCGAGACCGACTTCGGGCTGCCCGAACTTCGCCTTTTCGGAGGCAATGCGAATATCCGCACAGAGCGAAAGCTCGCAGCCGCCGCCGAGTGCATAGCCGTTGACTGCCGCAATGACGGGAACAGCAAGGTTTTCAAGTGCGCAAAATGCTTTGTGACCGTGCATACCGAAAGCGAACGCTTCGGGACGGGAAAGATCCTTCATTTCGGAAATATCCGCGCCCGCAACGAAAGCTTTGCCCGCGCCGGTAACGATAAGGCAGCGAAGCTCCGTATCATGTGCGATTTCGGTCACTTTTTCATAAAGGCAGTCAAGAAGCGCGGAATTCAGCGCATTGAGTGCCTCGGGACGGTTGATGGTGAGAATGCCGATATTGCCGGCTTTTTCATAAAGAAGCATGAAAAAAATCCTCCTCTGCCTCAGTTTTCCTTTTCAACTGCAATTATACTCCATTTGAAGGCAAAATTAAATGCTTTTTAAATAAATATATAATCAATGTCCGATCAAGCGCAGAATTCAAACAAAACAAAGCCGAACAGCCGCAGCGTTGCTGCAAACCGTCCGGCCCGTTGATGCAGGATAGGAGAGAATTTATCTTACCTGCATTGCAAAGCGCATAACGCTTGTCGCATCGGAAATGCTGATGTTTCCGTCCGCATCGATATCCGCCATGTTGAAATCACAGCTGAGCGAATTCACGCCGATTGCATTGCGGGCGATAAGAACGGCGTCCGCAACGGAAATGTTTCCGTCCCCGTCCGTGTCGCCGCCGAAGCAGGCGGTCAGGCGTTCAAAATCGGAAATTCGGCAGAAATTATTGGAAGCGTACAGTTCACCGTCGGCATACCAGCCGAGGAAGCTGCCTGTGAAGCTTTCTGCTTCAAAAGTAAACTCGTTGTTTTCGACGTCAACATGTCGGGGATCACCGTAAACAGCTTCCCTGATGACACCGTTACCGAAAACGTCGATGGTTGCCGGAGTGTCGCAGCCGGAGGGCTGAACAACAAGGCGGCGGGTGTTGGTTCTGTAAAGGTTAATCTTTTCAAGGTTGGAGCAGCCTGAAAGAAGAATCTCACGACAATCGTCGGCACCGACAAAGTCAAACATGCGCAGCTGATCGCAATCGGCAAGATTGATTCCGGTAAGTCCGTCCGGAGCGGCAACGAATTCGCCGATGCTTGTGCCGGAAAGGTTGAGATAGCCGTAAAGCTCAACAAAGATGGTGGTGGTGCAGCCGTTGGGGTCGTTGTAATCGGGGTAATAGAAGCACAAACCGCAAACGGTGGGTTGAGGATAGAAGGGACTTGACGGACTTGAAATGATAACAAAGTTGTGAATAGCATTAAGCTTTGCTTCTTCACTCTCGTTATATGCCGCCATACCGTAACCGAGACAGTACTGCTGACCGTTGGGTTCGCCTGTTTCCGGATTTATCGTATCCAGAAACTCAACAATGTTCTCGTACTGGTCATCCGGAATCCCGAGGGGATTTGTGCGTGTTTCGGCACGGGCAGACAGGCCGACCGCGGCAAGCAGAACGAGACACATCAAAAGACTGAGGATTCGTTTGATGTTCACAGAGGTTAACATAGATTTTCTCCTTTCAAATTTGGGTTTTTACGGCAGATATCATTTCACGATGACGGCAGATTCGGATTACTGCTGACGGAAGGCAGAACAACCGCCGCAAGACGAAATCTTCAATCCGTACTCTAATTATAAAAAAAAAAAAACAAAAAGCAAGTCAAAAAAACAAAAAAACCCAAATATATTATAATTGACGACAAATTCTTGGGCATTGCCAATGCCCCCTGCTTTATGGTAAAATATAAATGAAGAAAGAACCCCGGGCGGAGACCTGCAAAAGGGTGATGCTCCGTCCCTGAAAGGAGAAATTTATGCATTACACTTACAAGACCGGCGGAACATGTTCCACGATGATCGATTTTGACATTATCGACGGAAAACTGCACAATATTGTGTTCACGAACGGCTGCAACGGCAACCTCAAGGCCATCGGTTCGCTGCTTGAGGGAGCCGATCCGAAGTTTGCAATCGAAAGGCTTTCCGGCATTTGCTGCGGATTTAAGAATACATCCTGCGGCGATCAGCTTGCGCGTGCAATACGGCAGGCGGTCGGCGAATAAGCTCTTTTGCAGCAGGGCAGCCGAAGATGCTTATCACAAGCACAAAAAACGAAATTGTAAAATCTGTGCGCCGCCTGCGGGATCGTTCGGCGCGGCGGGAGAGCGGGCAGCACCTTATCGAGGGTGAACGGCTTGTTTTTGATGCGCTGGAGGCGGGCATTGTGCCGGAAACGCTGTTTATTGAGCAGGGACGCACGGATTTTGAAGCGCGGGTTTCGGCACTCGGTGCGGAGTTTTTTTCCGTGAGCCGTGCCGTGCTTGAAACGGTGTGCGACACTTCCGCTCCGCAGGGAATTGCGGCGGCGGTAAGAACGCCGGATTTGACTGCTCCCGAAAGCGCGGAGGATTTTCCGCACGGGCTTATTGCTGCGCTGGACGCATTGCAGGACCCCGGCAATCTCGGAACGATAATCCGCACGGCCGATGCAATGGGTGCGGCGGCGGTTCTTCTCGGCACGGGCAGCACCGATGCATTTTCCCCAAAGGCTTTGCGTGCCGCAATGGGCAGCACATATCATCTCAGGATTTTTCAATGCGAACTCTCCGAAACTCTGCCGAAGCTGCGGGAAAGCGGGTTCTCGCTTGTTTGCGGACATTTGGCGGGCGAGGAGCGGCTTCCGACGCTGAACCGTGATTGCGTGATTGTTATCGGGAACGAGGCGAACGGCGTTTCGGACGGCATTGCGCGGCTTTGTTCGCTTTGCCGCCTGCCGATGCTCGGGCGGGCGGAGAGCCTGAACGCATCCGCTGCGGCGTCAATACTGATTTTTGAAACGGCAAAAAAAATCAACGGAATCGAATTCTGATTTTTGTTTTTTCCTTACAGATATTTGATATTTAATATTTGAACGAAGCGGAGTCAGTTCAATCAAAACTGTTTTACAAGGCTGACTTAAAACCGAAACGGAGGCTGCGGAATGGGTGCAAAGCTGAACATGGATACCGGCGGAGAAATCATCAACTGTGCCGCAAAGCTCTTTGCAAAGCGCGGGGTTGGAAGCGTCAGCCTGCGCGACATTGCCGACGAACTCGGAATAAGCAAAGGCACACTGCATTATTATTTTAAAACGAAAGAAGATTTAATATGTTCATGCGCAGAGAATTGCGTTGCCGTCATCGGCGACGGGGTTTTTGAGCTTATGAACGGTGCAGCTCGCGGAGGAAGTGCGGAGAGCGTTTGCGAAAAATTTGTTTCCGCTTTTTTTGACGATGCCTCGCTTCCGAAGCTTCTGGTCGGGCTGCTTTGCTGCGAGTGCGGAAGAGCAGCGGAAATCTGCCGCTCCGCAATTGAAGAATGGCGCGTGATGTTTGAAGTTGCCGCACTGCGCCTTTCGCCGCGCAGCGGAGGGCAAACGGAGCTTTCGCAAGCGGCAATTCCAATCATTCTCGGGTTTGCGGCAGCTCAGGCCGAGCCGCAAGCGGCGCAAAAAGCAGCAGCGGAGGCCTTGGCGGCTTTGATTTTGAAAAAATGATTAAGCAATAAAAAAGTATACGTCAGAGGATGCGGGGCGGAAGAAGCCTTTGCATCCGTTTTTTTGCGAAAACATGCATAAAACGGATTATTTGAAGCGTGGGCAGAGCCGCCGCAAAAACAATAAACCCGCAGCGGGTCAAGTCGTGCTGCGGGTTTATTGAAGGAGACAGAAGCCTTTGAAGATTTGCAACAGCATAGTTCCGAAAGGGAGAAAAGAAGAACTTGGACTGAAAACTTCAAGGCCATGAAAAAGCAGTCGTGCAGGAACAATCAGCCTCTTGTTCGGCGTTTGCCGCAGAGAACCGTTCCCGCACCGCAAACGATTGAAGCGATGCCGTATGCGATGATTGCACCTGTTCCTGTTGACGGAACGGACGGGGAGGGAACATCTGTCGGAGCAGCGGGTTCGATTGTCGGATCCTCGGGAACATCCGTGGGATTTTCGGGAACATCGGTCGGATCTTCGGGAGCATCGGTCGGGTCTTCGGGAGCATATGTGGGATTTTCGGGTGTATCTTCGGGGTATTCCCAGCTTACGCCGTCGAAATACGAACACCATTCGTTAAGATTGGCTTCATCGGCAAAGATATTCACAAGGTGATTCGGCCATTGTTCGTAGGGAGCGTAATCCTGATTGATATAAATCTGAAGATCGCTGAAGGGGTAGCCCGTTGTGTCCGTTGTGTCTATGCTGCTTGTGAAAACATAGCAGCCGTTTTCGGTCGGCATGTCGGTGAAATAATGTGGTTCATAAAAGTCGTAGGCGATTTGAACAAAACTGCGTGCGGGGTCCGCGGCGGCGGGCAGGGAGAAGCGGATCGTGACCTCGGATGAATGCGCAAGACAGTATTCGTCGGCAGCATCATAGCCTAAGCTTTCCTCCGGGTCGTGAACGATTATCTGCTCCGCAGGGAAATCGAGCGAAACGGAAACGGGCGCATCCCGCCGCGAATCCGCAACGGCGGCAATGCTGAAGCAGCAAAGAAAGAGCATCAGCACGGAAGCAAAAGCAAGCAGTTTTTTCATAGAACGCCTCCTTGATATGATATACCAAGCATAACAGATTATAGCGCAAATGTCAACAGCTTTTTTCAAAAAAATGGCAAAAAAATGAAATTATTTGAAAAAAGAAAGGCGGAGCGGGCCGATGAGCAATATCGAACCCGTTCCGCCGCGCATGGGCTTTGACACAGCCCCGTTCAAAACGATTCAAACAATTTAAAAAGCAGCTTGCGGCATCAATTCAGAACCGGAAGCAGAAGCTCAATCAGAAGAACGCCTCCGACGGCTGTTGCAACTGCGTAAACTCCCGACAGTAAGAACAGTAAGAAGGCTGATTTTATCCCCACCCGGAGAGCCGCTTCTCGCGCAAACGGAACAACGCAGGCAAAAACGGCTATTTCAAGCGCCTCCGACGCATAAAAAAGGGGACTTCCTTTCAGGTGGAGGCTGTAAGTCAGGTATGCCGTGCCTGCGCTGATATAAAGCAGAAGTGCGGTTGCGGCAAGAAAAAGGAAGATTTTTTTGAGAACGGCTTTCATTGCAGGTTCCCCCGAATCAAAGTTTTGCCGCAGTTAAATATTTCACGACAGTAATTAATTAACGTATAATACAGCAAACTTCACCGCAAATGTCAACAGTTTCTGTGAAGTGTCCGCAAATGTCAGTCCGCGCGGAGAAGCTCCGCAAGCGTTTCAAAAACAAAATTCACGCTTGCATTGCGGACAGCCTGCCTTCCCGCCGCACCGAAATGCATGGTTTTTGAAATTTCGAACTTCGGAATGCCGCATTCCGCTTTCCCGCCGAAATAAAAGCCGAAGCAGACGGTTCCGACGGGTTTTTCGGGTGAGCCGCCGGAAGGCCCTGCAATGCCGGAAATGCCGACGCCGATTTCGGCATTTGCCGCCGCCGCTGCGCCTTTTGCCATGGAGAGTGCGACACATTCGCTCACAACCCCGTGTTCCGCAATGGATTCCTCCGCAACGTTCACGAATTTCACCTTTGCTTGGTTTGCATATGTCACGAATGAGGCATCAAGAACATACGAAGCGTTCGGCACGTCCACGATACGTGCGGCGGCAAGCCCGCCCGTGCAGGATTCCGCAAAGGAAATATGCAGGCCGTGCTTTATCAGCGCATTAACGACCCGTTCCGCAATCGCAAAGCACGCAGCGCCTTGTTCATCTTTCAAAACAGATTGAGAGCAGTTGTTAATAATATCGTTCATGATGATTATTTCCTTTCTTTTGGTTTAAGTCCGCATATACACAGCAGTCATATCTATGAGTTTATCAGACGGCGGCGGGAATTGCAATGCCCGAATTCGGTTTGAAAAATGCATTAAAACTGCAACAATGAAAGTTTAAAACAATATGAAAACGCAACAATTTAACACATCTGTTTAAAAATTTTTTCACAAATATTTCCAGTTTTGAGCTTAACAATGTACCGAACATGTGCTATAATATATGCATGTCGGCAGCATCGGACTGCCTGCAAAAAAAGTTCGAAAGGGAAAACCATGGCAAAAAGATTTTTGAGTGCGATACTCGCGCTTTCGCTTGTGCTTTCGCTCGTTGCATGCGGCAGCATAATGGCAAGCGAAAAGAAAATTATGCTCAAAAAGACGGATGTCGGCAACACGGGTGCGGTCATTTCCGCAGAGCTGTCCGGCATGAGCCGCAAAGCTGAAATCACGGCGCAAAGCTCCGATGAAAGCATTGCGAAAGTTTCCGTCAAAAACAACACGATAACTGTCACCGGCTGCGAAGGTGCAGTCGGCGTTGCGGCAATCACCGTTACCGCAACGGACAGCGACGGCGAGAGGATAAGCTCCGTTGCGGAGGTTCCCGTTGGGTACACAACCTTCGTTTTTAACGGCGATTCCGTGACGGTTATTGAAGGAAGTGACACAAAATACGAAGTTGTCGGTCAGAACCCTGCGGACGAGGCGGAACATGCGCTTGAAATCTCGACCGATGCGGCGGGCAACACCGTGTACACCGACACTGCCGATGCAAAACTCTGCATAAGCATCAAAAAGAGCGGCGGCGCATATGTTTTCTCCGGCAACGGCACGGACGGCGCAATTGCAGTCAAAAAAGAAGCAACGGGCAACGCCTTCCTGCTTTTGAACGGGCTGAACCTTACCAGCAGCTATACTTCGCCGATAACGGTAAAGAAGAACTCCAACGCGGCAGTTGTGATAACAGCACTTGCGGGAACGGTCAACACGCTGAGCGACGCGGCGTTCAACAATGCCGACACCTACGGCCCGACGGAGGACGGCGGCGACGGCACGAATCAGTTCTATGCCGAGAGCGCGGTCATAAAAGCAAAAACCGGCGCGACCGTTTACCTTAACGGCTCAGGCACGCTGAACATCAACGGCAACGCCAAAAACGGCATAAAGACCGGTGCGGATTCCCTGCTTGAAATTGATGAACAGAATCTCGTTGTTAATGCTGCGTACAACGGCATTGCAAGCGAAAACGAGCTTTTTATCCGCGGCGGCAGGCTGAATGTTTCAACAGCGGGCAACGATGCAATTAAGGCTGATGACGACACTTCGACCGTCGGAAACCTCACGGTAACGGGCGGTGAAATAACAATCAACTCCGCCGACGAGGGACTGATTGCGGCGGCGAATATTAATATTTACGGCGGAACATTTGATATAACCAGCGCAGGCGATGCCGTGAAGGCGGAAAACATTGACGAAACAGCGGGTGATATCTATGTTTGCGGCGGTGATTTCACGATCGTGAGCACATGCGACGGCTTCCAGGCGGCGGGAAATATGACCGTCCGCGGAGGCACATTTGACATTACATGCTGCGGCGGTCACAGCAACTCCTCTTATAATAAAGACACGGATCCCAGCGCAAAGGGCATGAAAGCGGGCGGTGCACTTAATTTCCGCGGCGGAAACATTACCATCGATTCTGCGGACGATGCACTGCATTCAAACAACAGCCTGACAATCACGGGCGGAACGTTCAACCTTTCTTCCGGCGATGACGGCGTTCATGCGGATTACAACCTGATCCTCGGTGAGCGCGGCGGAGATGACGCGGATATCAATCTGACCGTTGCAAACAGCTATGAGGGTCTTGAGGGCGCGGCGATAGTCGGCAATTCCGGCAGATATTTCATAAATGCATCCGACGACGGCATTAATGCCGCAAACGGCGATCTTACGGGATACAGCTTCTCCATGCGCTTCTACGGCGGTGAATTCCATGTTTACGGGCGTTCGGGCGACGGTGTGGATTCCAACGGCGAGCTTTCGGTTTACGGAGGCATGCTTGAAATTTTCTGTCCCGGCGGCGGCAACGGTGCACTTGATGCGGACGGCACACTCGGCACTTTCGGCGGAACCACTGTTGCAGTCGGCAAAGCCGAAATGCCGCAGATTCCCTCGCAGGGCATCTATGTTGTGTTCGGCGGCAGCGGCGGCGGTTGGGGCGGCGGCGATTTCT
>OQVU01000008.1_pt1 | contig 48390 bp, 33 predicted proteins | sample 1691611 | NCBI WGS metagenome assembly OQVU01 (sample SAMN03418272, study PRJEB22391) | human gut metagenome | biome: human-gut; feature: organic feature; material: feces | host: Homo sapiens | place: Tanzania | collected 2013-01
TGAAGTAATTTAGTAAAATAACAAGAAAAGTGTAAAGTAGAATCAGTTAAAGTCAAATCAAATTGTTTTCCTCACCAAATCAAATTGTTTTCCTCACCAAATTCATTGAAATTGCTCACCAAATTCATTGAGATTGCTCACCAAATTCATTGAAATTGCTGAGCAAATTCATTGATTTTACTGATCCATGTACCTTGCGAACGGATGCAATGTAATGATACATTGTGTGTTATGCGGCTTTGTGAAAGGATGTGGAAAATAGAATTTTGATGGCGTGAGAAACCAAGTGGCGGCTTTCTGCAGATAGATACGCTGCGAAAGCATAGGGAGAGTGATGGGGCAGAAAGCTGTTTGTAGGCTGTGCGTGCGTCATGCATAGCTGTGCATGCCACCAAGGAAATAGTTGACACCGAAGTAGGTCATCAACACCGAGAAGAATGCGATGAGCATATAAAGATGGTATGCCACAGGTCGATGGGGCGCAAAGAAAGTGGTGCGGTGTAGTGGAACGGCATAAACGAGCAGGGTTATCAGTGCCCAAACCTCTTTCGGATCCCAGCTCCAATACTTTCCCCACGACACGTTGGCCCATACCGCACCAAGGAATATGCCGCCTGCCAACAGGAAAACGGCTGGATATAGCATCAGTTGCGACAGTACGGTGAGCAGTTCCTCGTGGGCGGTATGACCACGATGGTGGGCTATCAGTGCCACTATGCCACTCATCATGGTGAAAGCCAAAAGTGCATAAGCCATCATGACGAGGCTGACGTGGATGGTGAGCAATGGCGACTGGAGCACGGGCATGAGTGATGTGATCTGCGGATTCATCTCGCTCAGATGGGCTACCAGTAGGGTGAACCCCGACAGCAGCAGGGCAAACGGAACGATAATAGATAGGCGGCGATGGAGCATCACACCGACGGTTTGCAGCACAAGAGCGAGAAAAAGCATGGTTTCGAAGCCGTTGCCCAAGGGGATGCGACCGCTGATGTACCAGCGCAAAGCATAGCCTGCCACCAATACCAACCACGATAGTCCTCCCAAGAGGCAGACCGTTTGCCATAAGCGATGGCGAAAACGAAACGCAGGGATGAGCAACAGGCAGAATGCCAATATGCCCAAGGTGAGATTGGTCATAAACAGCAGACTGACAAAGGGTATGCGGTTGTAATATATTTCTGCCACGAGGCGGTGCTGATCGATAGCCACACCACTTGCCGGACGCAACAGTTCACCTTCCGTGAGCATCAGTATGATGCCCACTTTCTCGTCGAGTTCTCTGACAGCCTTAGTCTCTCCACTGCTGGCAATGAGCTGTTGCAGTCGATACTGACCTGTATTGTCGAAGAGATCGGCAAGGCGGGCATATTTACCGTCGATGCCCAATTGTTGGCGCAACTTGCTGTCTTTCACCAAGAGCATTGGTTCGTCAGACCAAGTCTCAGGACGCTGCATCCAACCATATACCACTTGTTCGGCAGTAAGCCCTTTATAGGAGGTGCGACCATAGAGTTTAAGTAGGAAATCGCGTGCCAGCGTGTTGAGTGGTGCTATTCGGTCGTTATAGACCACCGGCATTTTAGCCAACCGATTGGCTCGTTCTGCCGTGATAGTAGGCACACTTCGGGCATGTACAGACATGGAGCAAACTATCAGCAGCATGAGTGTAGCACCTTGGCGCAACAGGGGTGACCGCAGCAAGCGACCGAATGTTTCGCGCCGGTCGATGAGCAACCAGACCATCGACAATGCCAGCAATACATAGCCGCCATAGCTGATGGGAGTGCCCCACGGGTCGTAGTTGACTGTAAGTACAGAACCTTGACGGTCAGGGTCAAACGATGTTTGATAGAAACGATAGCCCTCCACCTCAAGAATATGGTTCATCGAGATGATGGCTTCATGATGTTGACGGTCTGCCGTAACGTAGGTTACCTGACTCTGAAAGTCTTGTGGCGCCTCTGTACCAGGATAGCAAACTACGGAGAAACCTTGTAGTGTCATCTGCTGAAAAGGCAATGATGCCGACAACTGTGAGTCTTTGATGGTGTAGCAATCTGCCGGTTGGCCTTTGCGCAAATGGAGTGTGCCCTCGCTACTGGTCAGCCATGAGGCGGCAGCCCCTGCCAGTATCAGCAACAGTGCAGCATGAAGCAACATCACACCCAGTCGCCGCCAGAGGCGCATGCGCCATATAGCCGCCATGCCCCCCAATGCCATCAATGCCCAAAGGGCAAAGAACCATGAGGTGTGATAGACATGTGTGGCAGCATACGAAGCCCCATGGCGTTGCTCCACGAAGGTAGCAACAGCCATGGTGGCTATGAGTATGGTCATAAGCAGCGTGAGAACGATGCGGAGATGCTTCATCTGTGGATGTTGTAACGTAAATTTTACAATGCTATCAGAATGGGTTGTACTGCGGATGGTGAGTCTTGCGCACTGCCATGCACTCCATTTCAATCAGCCAACCCGGTCGGCATACTGGTGCATGGACTATCACGTAGGGATGTCCAGGGAAGCGTTCGGCAAACAACTGACTGACTACAGCATAGTCGGCAGTGTCGCGCAGATAGACCACCATCATGCCTACGTCCTCCATGGTGCAGTCGGCTTCAGCCAACAGCGCTTCTACATTCTCCCACATGCGGTGGGTCTGACGGCGAATGTCCTTGGGATAGACAATCTGCCCCTTGTTGTCGATACTGGCAGTGCCCGATATAAACACTTGTCGGCGGTCGCCATAATCGACCATGGTGCCTCGCTCAAAGCTCACACCATACTCGCTGGTGCGGTTCAGATGGGTAGGAGCATAGAGATATGCCACTTGCTCTTTCTCAATACCAGCCACGGCATAGGTGTCCAACTGTGCCAGCACGTTAGGGTCTGCCTGTCTGCCACCAATGCCGGTAGAGGCTATGAAGTGGGTCTTGGCAGTAAGTCCTTGGGTGAAGAAGAACTGGTTTCTCGCACGTACCACACCGCCATAGTTCAAATCCACATCGTTGACAAAAAACCAAGTGCGTATGCAGTTGTCTTTCAGCGTGCATCCCTCCTCAATGAGCTGCAGGTTGTATTCGTTGAAAAGCAGGCGAGTCTGATATTCAGAGTTGGTTGCCATGTTGTGGGCACTACCGTTCCAAAGGTGACGGTAAGCACCGTGGCGCACCTCATAGAGGCCACTTTGACCTATTCCGGTCTGTACGTCGGTCATCAGATAAACCCACAGCGCCACCTTGGTGCCGTCGAGCGGAGCCTGCTGGATGATACTTTTGGCACAATCGGTCATATCGGCGGCAGCCACTTCATCTTCCTGATTGGCAGAGTCGCTTAGGAAATAGCGCTTGAAGATGCAGCGCGCACCAAGCAAAGTATTTTCTACCAGCGTGGAATAGGCATCCATGATGGCTTGCAACTGCTGTGGAAAATCCATAGTGGCATCATCGACATGGATCATGGCATGGTATTCTTTCACTGCCGTGTCATTGTCGAAACAGAAGATGTCGGCATGTGCCTTTTCGTATTGTATCGTGTTCAGTCTATTCATATCTTTCTTTGATGTTATTGCTCTGCACCTCCGTCAATCCAACTGTCGATAAGGGGCAGGATAAGTTCTGCGTTCTTTTCCGACACAAGGTCGAAGTGGTTCATAGAGATACCCTCTACATGTTCGTTGTGTAGCACCATGTGGAGCACACTCTCTGCGGCATTGCCAGGCGCTACGAGTTGGTGACCTTCCACTTTTCTGGATGCCACACCTACCAGTGCTGCATACGATTTGCCTGCCGTAAGGTTGAGGCCTGCTGCGGCATGGTTGCTTGCGCCGTGGCAGTTGGCACAGGTTGTGTTGAGGTATCCCTGCTGTATAGCATTGAGCATGCTGGCATCTACGGTGCCCAACTCCAGTCGGATGGTGTCGCGCATACCTTCGGTTGCCACTTCGCTAAACGTCACTACATTGCGGCGCAGACGGTCGAGCACACAGAGGCGAACACTCGTCACCTGGTCGGGAATATTGTTCAGCGTCATGCTCACCTGTCCGTCGGCATTGGCCTGAACGGCTTTAGAGATGCTGGCATAGTCATCGCCTTCGGCAAAGCCTGCCAGTGACACGGTGTAATTATCGGTCCAATGGTCCAAACCAGTAATGGTTGCCGTGAGTCGGGCTGATCGTCCGGTGGTGTCAACAGCCACCTCATTATAGATGCGTCCGTCGTCGCAGGCTGCCAACAGCAGTACAGCGATGGCAGCAAATGCGAAGATACGGATTTTCATTGACTTATACAAATATTTCATCATTAAAAAGCAAATTGCATCATGATACATGCGGTATGGGTCGCAATGCCGAGGTCATCGAGGTCGCGGTCTAATTGTGTGGCATGTCCGGTACGACCGATATACTGATACATGGCAGACAGTTTCAGATTGGTGTTAGGTACAAAATAGTTGACCACGGCTGCCGGCATGTTGAGAAAACCGTCTTTTGAAGAACCATTGCGGTCCATGAAGTCGTAACGCACGCCCAATTGCCATTGTGGAGCTACGAAATAGCCTGCTTGTGCATATCCTCCCCAGAAGTCATAAGTCTTGTCTATCTTCTGACGGTCGGTGAATCCAACATGCATGTAGTAGGCTTCGGCAGCAAAATACCATTTGTTTTTCAGCCAGGCAAACTCCAAACCGGCGCGGAAGTCGTTGGTACTCTCGTTTTCTGCCTCGTTGTTGTAGTTGGCGCTGATGCCGATAAGCATCTTGTCGAGGTGTTGCATCTTGGCATTACCCTGTGTCATGGGCATCGGACCATTAGGCATATAGGTCAAACGACCAGCGTAGAGCAGTGAAGGCAAATGGTTGTCGTCGCTGAAACCTTTGGTGGCACTGTTGACAGATGAACCTGTTCCGTTGAAAAGTCCTGCTTCATAGCCAAACTTATTGTTGATGACACCATGCACCTCAAAGCCCAAGTCGAATCCTGTGCCTATGCTTGGGGTGACGGCATTGAGGGAGTAGGGCAGGATGCTGCTTGCAGTCAGCGAAGTGGGAACCTGTGGAAACAATGTCTCGCCAAGTGTGGTGAGGTAGGCATGTGTGAAGGGTGTCTTGAATTTACCAGCGCGGAAACGCAAGGCAGGACTAACGGCATAGTCAATCCATGCCTGTTGCAACACATTGCCACCCGATGCTGCGGCATTGATACTGATGTTGTAATCGATCTTACCGAATGCCTTACCGGTGAAACCGATGATGGCATAGGGAATGGCAAAGCCACTGTTGGCAATGTTATCTTGATTATAGGCTTTGTCAAGTCCCTCGTCGTCGTAGTATTTCATGTTGAGCGTACTCTGCACATACATATAGGGCTTGAACACGAAATTGCCATCCTTAGACTGAAGGGTGAAGCCACGGTCGTCGGCAATGGGCAGTACGCCGTTCTCCATATCCATTTTGGCAGTGGTGTTGTCGGCACTCTCGGTGTTGGCGTTGGCAGCAAATTCGCTGTTGTTTTCTATCTTTTCTGTCTCGGCAAAAGCACCTGCTGAGAGCAGAGAGGCCATAATGATGGCCATGATTCTGTTGTATTTCATTGGTTGTATTTGTTGGGTTTTACCTGATTGTTGTTGGATGATACGTCTGACAAGATGCTTGAATTAAAGTGACCAAAGGAATTGTATCAGCTGGTTGCGCTGTTGTTTGGTCATGTTCTTAAACTTGTTTTTGGAGGCTTCGCCCTCGCCGCCGTGCCACATAATGGCTTCGGTGAAGTTGCGGGCCCGGCCATCGTGCAGAAAATAGGTGTGTCCGTTTACCTTCTTCTGCAGACCGATACCCCACAGCGGGGTGGTGCGCCATTCGTTTCCACGAGCCAGACCGCTCACAAAATTATCGTTCAAACCCACGCCCATGATTTCTGAACCCATGTCGTGGAGTAGATAATCGGAGTAGGGGTGTATGGTTTGTCCTCCAAGCCAAGGCAATGTAGTGCCTGCCAGCAAGGTGGTGCCGCGCTTTTTGGTATGCAGCGTAGTGACGTGGCACAGGTGGCAGCCTGCCTGATAAAAGAGTTTCTGACCTTCAACGACGTCGGGATCGTTGACATTGCGACGGGCAGGAACAGAAAGTGACTGCATGTAAAGATCGACATCTTCCATCTGTTCGGTGGTGCAGTCCAGTTGTTGATAGGACAATCCCATCATCGAACCATCCTTCATCTGTGACTGTCCTTCACAGATTTCCTCAGGATAGCGGCTGTTGGTGAGGCCCATGTCGCTCGAAAAGCCCAGTTCAACGGTCAAATCGGCATGTTGCGCCTTGTTGCCGGAAAGTCCCAGTTGGCGCACACCACGCTCGGTGATGTAGTTGCAGCGACCGCTGATGCCCCATTCGGGATAGTTGCTCTTGCGTGCCAATGCCTCTATTTCGTTGGGATCGAGTGCCATCATCTGGCCCATACCTACGTGGCGAAGTGGAACACGAACGGTGCAGAAGAGATCCTCAGGACGGATACTGTCGGCATACCATTCGGTGATATGCCATTTAGGAACGCAGAGCGTGTATTTTTCACCGTCTGGAAAGGAGTATGTCATCGAGTCAATAGTCACTTTTAGTTTGCCTTCAGGCTTCACACCATAGATGGCTTGGTCGTGAATGACGCGGCCATAGTTGGGAAAGAATGTTCCGTTGCGACGAGTGATGTAGATCAGCGATGAGGTAAAACCGTACTGTCCGGATCCGTCATCGCTTCCATTTTTGAAGTTTGTCCAATAGGTTGGTTCCGTGCGACCGGCATTACGGTGGCAACTGCCACAAGAGTAGCCTGCATAGACAGGGCCGAGGCCGCCGCCATAGCCATTCTCGTTGGCAGATTTGACATTGTCGTAGAGTTGGTCGCCAGAGCTGAATCGCGAACTATAAGCCCCTGATAGCCATCTTGCGCCTTGGTCGTAGGCCACCGATGAACTATAGAAACCGGTGGAAGTGCCTGCTGATAGTTCGTAGCCAGTGGGCACATCGATGTCGGTCACATCGAGTTTTTCATCGTCGGTGCAGCTACCAAGCATGGCCAGAGCGGTCAACAGCAAAGGGAAATGCAGCCATTTATTCATGTTTAGTATGTTTCTTTTTGTTTGCCACGATAGCGAAGGCGAGGAAACGGTGACTTTCCTGCCTTCGCCATGTGTGGATAATATGATTCTTGTGTTAGCAATTTTATTTCACGGTGCGTGCTTTACCATCTTTGAAGATGAGGAATTCCAATGTGTGGAAACCGCGGAGGCTCTGTGCTGATTCTATCTTGTCGTCGCTCTCGCCTTCTTTCCAGTTGAGGTTAGAGAAGTCTTGCGATTTCAGAATCTGTACAATCTGTGACTGGTCGAGAGGCCAGCTGTCCATGTTGGGGTCAAGGCCAAGCTCATCAACAGGACCGAAGAGGAAGGCCTCACTCTGTTCCCAAGGAGCACGAGCATCGAGCCATGCCTGAGCACAAGCAGAGAAATTAGCATTTGAAGGACTAGCCTTGAAAGCACGAACTGCGGTGTCGAGGGCTGCATTCTTTTCTGCCAATTCCTTATAGGTGGGCAGTACTACAGCATCAACATACTGTTTGACGATGGGATCAAGAGTGGCATCGTCGTTGATGTTGGCATCGAAATAAGGTTTGAGCTCCTGTTCGATGAAGTTTACGAGGTCGGCGCAAGCATTCATAGCAGCTACAGTTTCAGTGGTGTTGATATTGTTGCGGAATGGCTGTGGAATAGCATAGATAGCATCGGCTGCTGCGGCAATCTTCTCTTTGGCTTCGGTATCGAGTGTAGCATTCTTCTTGGCGAGTACTGACGACAGAGAATTGCTGTTGATGCTACCGTCACGTGAACCAAAATAAGCATTGCGAATAGAGTAGATGTTGTTACGATAGTCGTCGCGAGAATGCCAGCTGTACCATGATTCTACGGCATAGAGCGCTTCGGTCTTGTTACCGGCTGTGTATTTGCTGTATGGGTCGCCAATCTTGGTATCGCCAACCTCACCTGCTATCTCGATACATCCTTCGAGAATCTGATCCACACAGTCGATGGCCGACTTATATTCTGTGGTGTTATGGTTCTTGAAGGTGTTGGCATAGCCATTGTTCCATTGGTTGTAAAGGGTGTTGGCATCCTCTTTCAGCAGGTTGGATACAGTTACCATGTAGTTTGCCCATTGTTCGGCATAAGCAGAACTGTAGTTAAGATCTGATGCCTGACTGGGGTCGATAGTTGGATTGTTGTCGTCGTTCTTGTCATTGCCACAGCTGACAATAGTGGCGGAGAGTGTGCATACTGATACCATCAGCAGTGCGTACTTAAAAATCTTTTTCATCATGAGTCTGTATTTTTTGTTGTTTATAATTTGCTTATTGGTTATTTCTTAGCGAACCACAGCATGTATGCCACACCGATACGCAGTTCGTTTTCGCTATTGTATTGGCTCGTGCCAAACATCTTGGAGGTGCCTATCTGACGAGTGGTGTAGTCGGCTTTGACTACCAAGTTGGGTAATGGACGCCAGTTGGCACCGATACTCCATAGGCTGACTTGGCATCGCTTATCAGCAATCAAACCTGATTCACATTTCTCTTGTGGGTTATAATAGTTGTAGTGCACGAAAGGATAGATGACGGGGAAGTGGGATACACCGGGGAAAAACGATTTGAGGTTCACACCTACTTCGGCGCTCCAATCTACTGCGCGCTTGGCAACAGGTCCCATACGACTGTAAGGCGACTTGTTGGAGTAGTATTTGTTGGCGGCAGTGAGTCCTGTGGTCTCAGTGATATTACCAGAAAGGTAGTTGGCACGTGCGGTTACATAACGGTTGCTGTACTGTGCATCAAAGGAGTAGAGCAGTACGTTGATGTCGCCCATGTTGGCATAGGTAATGAGTTTGTCGGCGTTTTTGCCTGCGTTGGGATTGTAGAACATAGATGCTCCGACTCGCAAACCGGGTATTCCGCGCCAATCCAGACGTAGCGTATAGGCAGGAGCGGTGAAATTGTCGGTTTCAAGAAATCCTTGTTTTCCGCCTTGTATCCAGTTGTATGAGTCGAAACCATTGGGGTTCAGACCTGCTGTTACCAGTGCTTGATAATCGAAGGTGGCAGCTCCTTTGCCTACTGTACCGAATAGTTCTATACCAGTTTCGTGCCAGGTGGAAGCCATAATCGTGGTGGCACCCTCTGGTCGTGCGGCTGTAAAGAAGTTCAAAGGTTCGTGATGGGCATTGGTAAGTCCTACGGGAATGATGAGATGTCCTACGCGAACATTGAATTGTGGAGCGATGAGTCGGGTGATGTGGAATTGTTCGAGGGCAACTTCGCCACCTTTTTCCATTTCTGTTTCATATTCGCCATTCTCACTGCCTGATTGTGCTTCCATCTCTACGGCAGAACCTGTTCCACCTGCTTCGAATTCTATTTCGGCAGAAAGAATCCATTTGGGAGTAATCTTATATTCGCCTTGAAGGATGAAGCGAGGAATGGAAATCTCGTTGTGGTTGATCTTTGTATTGCCTACGCTATTGCCATAGAAGCGGTTCAATCCGTAATCTTTGAAGGTGGCAAGCATCTCACCGTAGCTTCCGATGCGCCATTTTTCATAGTCGTTGCTGTTACTCTTTTTGGGTTGAGCGGCTTTTGGCGCTGTCTCATTGCTTGTTGTTGCATCCTGAATTAGGGCATCGTTGTTGTCTTGTGAACCGATGGCCATTGCGGAAGTAGCGGTCAACAGGCCAGCTGCCATCATCAGAAATTGTCTCTTGTTCATGTCTTTGCGTCTTGTATCGTTTATTTTTCGGCTGCAAAGGTACGGCGCTTTGATGAGGCGTGCAATACTCAAAAAATGTGAAATAGTGTAACGAAAACCTTATCGGGGATACTCAATCGTGGTGATATAAAACAGTTTTAAAGATTTTCTTTTTGCTCTATTTGTTTTGTATAATGCACTCTTTTTGATAACTTTGCACGCTGAAATCAAACGTTACTATGGGAAGAAACAAATATTCGGCTGATGAAATCAAACAGATAGCCAAACTGCTTCGTCTGAAAAATGCAAGCAATAGGGCTGGACAAAAACAAGTACGTCACGACTTGCGCACGCAGTTTGAATTTAATATCTCTGACTTTAATGAGCCTGGAAAGGCTTTCGGTGAGGAAGAACTCCACGAGGCAGTGCGTCGTGGCGCTATTCAGATACTTGATGATGCTACCATTGAAGCGATGAAAGCCAAACGGGCACGTGATAAAGCGCGCGATGAGGCGGCCCGCCAGCAAGAAGCACTTGACAAAGGAGAACAGACCGACTGGCAGGAAGCATTGCGCGAATGGAAAGAATGGGAAAATCAGAATGATACCCAAAAATAGGTATTGTGGTTGGAAAGTATTGTCGGTTTGTCTGAAAATGACTACTTTTGCAGCGTATTAATATATATAATAGGTAAGCAACAATGAAAACTCTGAAAATGTATGAAGCAAACGATAAGATGGTGACGCTTATGCGCGATAACTATCATCTATTGCAGACCTTGGAGAGCTTTGGCATTCATCTCGGATTTGGAGATAAGACTGTAAAAGAGATGTGTGAGGAGAATAATGTGGATACTTATACCTTTCTCGCTGTAGTCAATTACACCATTAACGGACATACGGACTTCAATGACGATGCACAGCTCGACGTACGTACACTGTTGCATTATCTGGAAGCGAGTCATACTTATTTTCTTGACTACCAATTGCCAACTATACGCAAGAAACTGGGTGACTGTCTGGACAGCGATAATGCCCTCGGACAACTGATCATGAAGTTCTTTGATGACTATGCCAGAGAAATTCAACGTCATATGCGATATGAGGAAAAAACTTTGTTCCCTTATGTGGAGGCATTGCTCAATGGTGAGGCAAAGAAAAACTATAATGTTGATACCTTCTCCAAACACCATGAATCGACAGACAGAGTGCTGATAGAACTCAAACTGATGGTGATTAAATATCTGCCTTCAGACGGCAAAACCAACAATAGACTCATGGCGGCGCTATACGACATCTATAACAATGAAGAGTGGTTGCGCAATCACGCTAACGTGGAAGACCATATTTTTACTCCTGCCATACGCAGATTGGAGAACCAACTGAAGCAAGATAAGGTGACGCGAAATATCTCTACGATGGTCAATAAAAGCGGCAATGATAATAATGACATGCTATCAGACCGTGAACGGGAAGTGATAGTTTCATTGGTTCAAGGCATGGCGAACAAGGAAATCGCCGATCATCTCTGTATCTCGGTCAATACGGTCATTACCCATCGAAGGAATATTGCTCGCAAACTGCAGATTCATTCGCCTGCAGGACTTACTGTTTATGCCATTGTCAATGGCTTGGTGGATATTTCAAGTGTAAAACTATAGCCGATCAGATACGGTTGATATCCACATAACCGTTCATCACGGCATAGATGGTGAGTGCGCTGACACTCTTGATATTGAGTTTCTCCATAATGTTACGGCGGTGGGTGATGACGGTAGAGAGACCTATATGTAGTTGGTCGGCAATCTCTTTGTTGATGTGACCTTCTACAATCAGTATCATCACCTCTATTTCACGATCACTCAATATTCGAGAATTTGATTCCCCCTGCATATTGGGTAAGTTGCGTCCGCCTTTGTGGGCATGTTGTTCCATCGCAAGCAATTGCTTGACAAGGTGATCTTCTGGTTGGTTAACACACAATGAATGAAAGCCTGATAAACCTGATGCTTCTTCGTTCTGCAGCGTCAGCACGATAGTTTTACGCTGGCGTTCCATGAAAAACGAACGATGCCGCAATACCACGCTGATATCTACAAAATAGTGGAAATAACTATCAGGACGATTGGCTTCCAGTTCTGCAAGTGTGCCGTAGGTATCTACTTCCATGATGGGCATTACGTCTTGGAGAATATGGCGAAGCCCCAATGCTGCAAGTGCATTAGGATCGATGATGGCAATGCGTGGTTTGGGCATGACTGCCCCCTGTTGTGTATTGTGTCTGTCCATTGTGTTTTCGAAAACTTCCGCAAAGGTAAAATGAATAATTGGTTCTACCAAATTTTTTTAAACGAATCTGTTTGATGGATATACCATACAGACTGTTAGACTGTTGAGAATATAGCATGTACTTGCTTTAATAGGTGTTCGGTCGATGTTCGATAAACGCTGAAATAAGCCATCGAACACCACCGGTAAGGCTATGTCATACAAAGGTTTAAAGTCAAGTGGTGTTCGAGTGTTCGATAATAAATGAAAACAGAGATTTATGTATGCTATCATACTCTCGTTTGGAGTATGATGAACCTTCCTGTTAAACCACTGATAGAGGCTGAAAGACACACGGGAAAACAAAAGCAGGACTTCCCAAACGAGAAATCCTGCTGATGATATCATGTTTTTACTTATCTACGAAAGGAAACCAAGCAAGGCACCGGCAGCAACAGCAGAACCGATTACACCGGCTACATTCGGACCCATGGCGTGCATGAGAAGGAAGTTGTGACGGTCGTATTCCAATCCGAGGTTGTTGGAAATACGTGCTGCCATAGGTACGGCACTTACACCAGCGTTTCCAATCAGTGGATTCAACTTCTTATCCTTTGGCAAGAAGATGTTCATAATCTTCACGAAACATACACCGCTCATAGTGGCGATGATGAATGCACCAGCACCGATAGCGAAGATATAGATGGTGTTTATAGTCAGGAACTCTGATGCCTGAGTAGAACAACCTACGGTCAAACCAAGGAGCATTACCACGATGTCGTTCAGAGCAGCACCAGCTGTCTTTGCCAAACGAGTGGTCTTGCCCGATTCTTTCAGCAGATTACCGAAGAAGAGCATACCCAAAAGAGGAAGGCCTGAAGGCACGATGAATGTGGTGAGAAGCAATCCAACGATTGGGAACAGAATACGCTCGGTCTGACTTACCTGACGCGCTGGTTTCATCTTGATGACGCGCTCCTTTTTGGTGGTAAGCAGACGCATCAATGGTGGCTGAATCAGTGGAACAAGAGCCATGTAGGAGTAAGCACAAACGGCAATGGCACCCATGAGGTTGGGAGACAATTTTGATGAAAGGAAGATGGCTGTAGGACCATCGGCACCACCAATGATAGCAATACCAGCAGCCTGGTTTGGCTCGAAACCCAATAGCAAAGCGAACATATATGCACCGAAGATACCAAACTGTGCTGCGGCTCCAATGAGCATCAGTTTAGGATTGGCCAACAGGGCAGAGAAGTCTGTCATGGCACCAATGCCAAGAAAGATAAGTGGCGGATACCATCCCTGGCGGACACCTTGATAGAAGATGTTCAGCACAGAGTTGTCTTCATAAAGTCCAATCTCCAGTCCGGCATCAGCACGGAAGGGAATATTGCCCAGAATGATGCCTAATCCAATGGGGACAAGCAATAGGGGCTCGAAGTCCTTCTTGATGGCAAGCCAGATGAAAAGGGCTCCGACTGCTATCATGATGAGGTTTCCAGCCGTAGCATTGGCAAAACCAGTGTAGGTCAGAAACTCATTGAAGTTTTCTGCTATGAAATGTAAGAAATCCATAATCTTGCGTGTTTATCACATTTTTTAATTATCGATTAACCGATGGTCAGCAGTGCGCTACCTTCCATTACGACATCACTTACATTGACATTGATAGCGGTTACGGTACCTGCGTATTCTGCCTCGATGTTGTTCTGCATCTTCATGGCTTCAAGCACGACAAGTGTATCGCCAATGGCTACGGTGTCGCCGACCTTCACATTGATAGAAGTGATGGTGCCCGGCAGTGGAGCCTTTACTACATTGCCACTTCCTGCTGCGGCAGGAGCGGCTACCTGGGCTGGCTTTGCTGTTGGTGCAGCGGCTGCAGGAGCAACGGGAGCTGCAACCTTTGGCTTCACAATAGTAGGATGCTTAGCAGCATTGATAGGCTGCTGGAGCTCTACTTCAAACGGAATTCCGTTTACGTTTACTTTGGCGATGTTGCCTTCTACTTCCTCGATTTCTACATCGTAGTCAACACCTTGTACTTTATACTGATATTTCTTCATTGTTATAATGCGTTATTAGTGGTTGTGGGAATTTGGGGAGCTGCATGGTCGGTGGGAACGACGGGATCGTGGAAATGTGTCATTTGTGAATATTCGTCGTCCCAACGGGTTGGTTTCGGCTGGATGGTAATCACACCGCTTTCTACGTCGTGAACATCATCCTCATATTGACTGAGGGCCATACCGATGACCGCCATATATATTTCACGGTCGATACCTTTTGTTTTCAGACCATCTTGCAATACGTTACCAGTGATGCGGCTAACCTCCATTGCAGTCTCAACAGTTTTGGTGATTGGTTTGAGTGGTTGTTTGTTTGCCACCTTCTTCGCTGTTTCAAGATGCTTCATAAGCAGACCGAACAAGGAGAATACAATCCAAAGCAGGGCTAAGCAAACGAATACAATACCCATTGCCATGATGGTAATGGCAAATCCATGGGGGTCTTCGCGTTTAAACTTGTCAACCTTTGATTCGCTAACAGTAGTGATGTTGGATATACCTGGAGTAACACGGTCGGCTGATTTTACTTCCCAGTCGGCGGCTGTGCCGTTGTTGGCTATACGAGCATACGATTGATCGGCTTTCAGTACCGGTACGGTGACTGAGTCAATCAATTGTGTGGCATTACCGTTGTAGAGTGCAATCCACAATGACTTCGTAGAGTCAACAGGTGTTGTCAGATGCAGTGAACCCAAATGGGGCTGACTGTTGAGAAAGAGTACAAGGTGCTGACGACCGCTCAAGTTTGTGCGCACTTCTCCGTTGGGGATGATGCTCATGCGCTTGATGCGTTCAGGCACGCTCATGGAACGCTGGAGAACGGAGCGGTCTGTGGTGATATACATCCCACGGATATTATAGGTCGAGTGGGAGATATTCTCTATCTCAACCCATGCTTCACGCTTTCCGTATTCGTCCTGCAGGCTGGCGCGGTTGTTGGTCATCACTTCGTTTAGCTTGATGCTTGCATCCATTTGGGCATGCATGGCGGAAGTGCCTGCCAGCAACATTGCGCTTAACAGAAATCCGAATTTTGTCATGTTAGTAATGTAATGTATTATTTATGTAAGTTTTTCGTGTTATATGTATCATCGGCTGTTATCCGCAGAAGAACAGCACGATGATTTGGGCTGTGAAGATGCGAAGGAACATCGACAGCGGATAAACTGTGGAGTAACCTACAGCAGGGGCTTCACGAGAACAGATGGAATTGGCGTATGCCAATGCGGGTGGGTCGGTATAGGTACCGGCAATCATTCCTGCGATGGTGAAATAGTTGAATTTGAAATAAAGACGAGCTATAGGACCTACGATGAGGATTGGAATGATGGTTATGAGGAAACCGGTCATTACATAGAGCAGACCGTCACCTTCTACAACAGTCTCAAAGAAGTTGGCTCCTGCCTTGATTCCCACACTTGCTAAGAAGAGTACCAGACCGATTTCGCGCAACATCATATTGGCCGATGTCGTTGTATAGGTTACCAATTTTACTTTATAACCATAACGTCCGATAAGGATTGCGATAATCAGCGGACCACCTGCAATACCGAGCTTCATTGGAACAGGCATTCCTGGGAATGCTACGGGCAGTGAACCGAAGATAATACCGATGATGATGCCCACAAAGATTGTAGCAATGTTTGGTGCATCAAGGCGACGGATAGAGTTACCCATCTCGTTGGCTACACGGTCAACAGCGTCTTCTGGACCTACTACCATAATGCGGTCACCCACTTGAAGAGGCAGACTGCTGGAGGCAAAGATATCCATGCCCTGACGGGTGATACGGGTTACATTGACACCATGTACACTTGAGAAATGCAACGATGCCAGCGATTTTCCGTTCATCTTGGGGTTGGTTACCAAGACACGCTTTGATACGAAAGGTTGGTCCTGTTGTTCCCAGTTGACCTGTATCACTGGACCGATAAAGGCGATGATAGCCTCGGCATCAGCTTCTGTACATACAATATAGAGTTGGTCACCTTTGTGGAATACGGTGTTGCGGTTTGGAATGCTCACGTGACCTTCGTGCAGAATACGTGAACATACAAAGTCGCGGTTCAAAAAGTCGTGAACCTGTAACATCGTTTTTCCTTCAAGGTAAGTGTTGGTCACTTCAAGGTGCATCTTGTGAGGCTTCTGATTGGCTTTCACACCTTCATGCTCGTTGAGTTCGTCTTCTTCTTTCTCCAAGCGAACCTTGCATATATACCTTATTAATATAGTGGCACCAATAATACCCAATACACCGAGTGGATAAGCACAAGCGTAAGCCGATGCTATCTGTGGTGCATTGTCGGTAAATACCGAACCCAGTGCTTCGTTGGCAGCACCAAGTCCTGGTGTGTTGGTCACTGCACCATAGAGCGTACCGACCATCATTGGTAGGTTGCAGACGTTGGATGTGTCGAAGAAGATGAAGTAGCAGGCAAACATCACAAGGATGTTGAGTAGGATAGTCGTTATGGCCAATCCGTTCAGCTTGATGCCTGTAGTACCAAAACTCTCAAAGAAACCAGGTCCAACCTGTAGTCCTATCATGAAGACAAACAGTATAAGACCGAAGTCTTGAATAAATGTCAAGATGGGAAGTGGGGCAGTAAATCCAATGTGGCCAGCCACAATGCCAGCAAACAACACAAAGGTGACACCCAGCGAGATGCCTCCAATCTTGATCTTTCCCAAATATACACCAGCGGCAATCACCACGGCATACAGTAGCGCAATATGCGCCACAGAATCAGTTGTGGTAAATAAATCTTGTAACCATTGAAATGCTTCCATAACATGCTTTTTCTTACAGCATGCAAAGGTAGCCAAAAATTGCGCAATGGCATAATTTTTGTGCATCTTTTTTTTATAAATATCAAAATATTATTAAATCTTTCGGTGGTTCAAAAATTATTTGTAACTTTGTAGGCCGCAATACATGTGTGCATAACCGAATTTGACTACAACGAAATAACTTACATAATCATTCTAACTATGGCTAACAAAGAAAAACTCTTCACCGAGTTTCAGGCGCCAACCACACAAGAGTGGCTGGACAAGATTGAAGTCGATCTGAAAGGTGCTGACTTCCAGAAACGACTCGTGTGGAGAACCAATGAGGGTTTCAACGTACAACCCTTCTACCGCCGTGAAGATCTGGCAAACTTGAAAACTCCAGATGCACTTCCCGGTGAGTTCCCATTCGTTCGTGGAAATAAAAAAGACTCTAACGAGTGGTATGTTCGACAGAACATCGTCGTTACCGATCCTGTAGAGGCCAACAAAAAGGCACTCGACATCCTGATGAAGGGTGTAAATTCTATCGGATTCCGTTTTGACGGTGATCTTGTTAGTGCCGATTTTATCGACAAATTACTGAAAGATATCCGTTTGGATATTGTAGAGGTCAGCTATCGTACATGCCCATGTCATGTTCTTGAACTGGCAGAAATTCTGAAGGCTTACTTCGAGAAGGAAGGCTATGACAAGGAAAAAATCGTGGGTGGTGTAGGTTTCGATCCCATAGACAAGATGATCCAAAAGGGTAAGGATACCAGCAAGGTACTTGCCAAACTCCCTCAGGTGGTTGAGGCTTTCAAGGAATATCCCAATCTGCGCTGCGTTATGGTACACACCGACACGCTGAACAATGCCGGTGCATATATCGTACAGGAACTCGGCTATGCCCTTGCTTGGGGTAATGAGTATCTGCAGCAGTTGGTGGATGCCGGCGTAGATGTAGATCTTGCAGCCAAGAGCATCAAGTTCTATATGGGCGTTTCTGAAAACTATTTCATGGAAATTGCCAAGTTCCGCGCAGCTCGTCTGTTGTGGGCCCAGATTGTAAAACAGTACGAGCCTAAGTGCGACTGCTCTTGCAAGATGGTAATCAACGCTTCTACTTCTACTTACAACCAAACTGTGTTTGACAGCTATGTTAACCTGCTCCGCTCACAGACAGAGGCAATGAGTGCTGCTCTTGGCGGTGTTCATTCACTCGTCGTAACTCCGTTTGACGTAGTATATGAGAAACCAACCGATTTCTCAGAGCGCATTGCTCGCAACCAGCAGTTGCTCATCAAGGAAGAGAGCCATTTCGATCGTATCGTCGATCCTTCTGCCGGTTCTTACTATATCGAACACCTCACTGATGCGTTGGCTCAGGAGGCTTGGAAGATCTTCCTCAAAGTGGAAGAAGAAGGCGGATTCCTCGCTGCTGTTAAGAATGGCACCGTACAGGATGATATCAATGCTACCAATGTGAAGCGTCACGGCGATGCTGCTAAGCGCAAAGAGTTCCTTCTCGGAACAAACCAGTTCCCCAACTTCACAGAGAAGAGCGAAGGCAAACGCGCCCTCGGACCTTGTGCATGTGGTTGTGGAAAGGCAGAAGAAACTCCTATCAAGAAGCTCGAAACCACTCGTTTGGCTGCCGACTTCGAGAATCTCCGCATCCATACTGAAGAGGCCAAGACACCTACTGCGTTTATGTTGACCATTGGTAATTTGGCTATGCGTCAGGCTCGTGCACAGTTCTCTTGCAACTTCTTGGCTTGTGCCGGTTATAAAGTTATCGACAATCTCGGCTTCAAGACCGTAGAGGAAGGCGTTGATGCTGCACTTAAGGCTGGTGCTGATATCGTAGTACTCTGTTCGTCAGACGATGAATATGCAGAGTATGCCATCCCCGCATTCAAGTATTTGGACGGACGTGCCATGTTTGTAGTGGCAGGTGCTCCTGCATGCATGGACGACCTAAAGGCCGCTGGCATTGAGAACTTCGTACACGTTCGTTGCAACGTGCTTGAGACTTTGAAAGAGTACAATCAAAAGTTAGGCATCTAAAGTTATGAGAAAAGATTTCAAGAATATTGATATTTATGCCGGCATCCACGCCACCGATGGCGCAGCCTGGCTGAAAGAGAACCACATCGTGCCTAACTGGAAGACACCAGAGCACATTGAGGTTCGTCCCGTATATACCAAAGAAGACCTTGAAGGCATGGAGCACCTCGACTTCACAGCAGGTATCCCTCCATATCTCCGCGGTCCGTATAGTATGATGTATCCATTCCGCCCATGGACTATCCGTCAGTATGCCGGATTCTCTACTGCAGAGGAGTCGAATGCGTTCTACCGTCGTAACCTCGCCAGTGGTCAGAAAGGTCTGTCTGTAGCCTTCGACCTGCCCACCCACCGTGGTTATGACCCCGACAACGCTCGCGTAGTTGGCGACGTTGGTAAAGCAGGTGTATCTATCTGTAATGAAGAGAATATGAAGGTGCTCTTCTCAGGTATTCCCTTGAACAAGATGTCTGTCTCGATGACCATGAACGGAGCTGTGCTTCCTATTTTGGCATTCTATATCGTGGCAGGTCTGGAGCAGGGTGCTAAACTGGAAGAGATGGCAGGAACTATTCAGAACGATATTCTGAAAGAGTTCATGGTGCGTAATACCTATATTTATCCACCTGCATTCTCAATGAAGATTATTGCCGACATCTTTGAGTTTACCTCACAGAAGATGCCTAAGTTCAATAGTATCTCTATCTCAGGTTACCACATGCAGGAAGCTGGTGCTACTGCCGACATCGAATTGGCATATACACTTGCCGACGGTATCGACTATCTGCGTACTGGTGTTAATGCAGGTATTGATGTGGATGCTTTCGCACCCCGTCTGTCGTTCTTCTGGGCTATCGGTATGAATCACTTCATGGAGATTGCCAAGATGCGTGCAGGTCGTCTGTTGTGGGCTAAGATTGTGAAGAGCTTCGGTGCTAAGAATCCAAAGTCACTCGCTCTGCGTACCCACTCTCAGACTTCTGGTTGGTCGCTGACCGAGCAGGATCCTTTCAACAATGTAGGCCGTACCTGTATTGAGGCTATGGCAGCTGTATTGGGTCATACTCAGTCGCTCCACACCAATGCTCTTGACGAGGCTATTGCCCTGCCTACTGACTTCTCAGCGCGTATTGCTCGTAATACCCAGATCTATATTCAGAACGAGACTAAAGTCTGCAAGCAGATTGACCCATGGGCAGGTTCATACTATGTAGAGACCCTGACCAACGAGCTCGTTCATAAGGCTTGGGAGCATATTCAGGAAATCGAGAAACTTGGTGGTATGGCAAAGGCTATTGAAACTGGTCTGCCTAAGATGCGTATTGAAGAGGCAGCTGCCCGCACTCAGGCACGTATCGACTCTGGTGTACAGACCATTGTTGGTACCAACAAGTATCGTCTCGACCATGAAGATCCTATCGATATCCTCGAGGTTGATAATACAGCAGTACGCAAACAGCAGGAAGAGTGCTTGGCAGAGGTACGCGCTTCACGTGATGAAGCCGCTTGTCAGGCAGCCCTCAAGGCAATTACCGAGTGCGTTCGCGATTTCAAGGAAGGTCGCAAGAGCGAGAACAACTTACTCGATTTGGCAGTGAAAGCAGCTCAGTTGCGTTGTACTCTTGGTGAGATCAGTGATGCCTGCGAAGAAATCGTAGGTCGTTATAAAGCAGTAATCAGAACCATTTCAGGCGTGTATAGTTCAGAAAGCAAGAACGACTCCGACTTTGAGAAAGCCTGCGAGTTGACCGAGAAGTTTGCGAAGAAGGAAGGTCGCCGTCCCCGTATCTTCGTTGCGAAGATGGGTCAAGACGGTCACGACCGTGGTGCAAAGGTAGTAGCCACCGGTTATGCCGACTGTGGTTTCGACGTGGATATGGGACCATTGTTCCAAACACCTGCCGAGGCTGCACGTGAGGCAGTTGAGAACGACGTACATATTGTTGGTGCATCGTCACTCGCCGCTGGTCACAAGACCTTGATACCTCAGCTGATTGAGGAATTGAAGAAGCTTGGACGTGAAGACATCATGGTTATTGCCGGTGGTGTGATTCCCGCACAGGACTACGACTTCCTCTATAAAGCTGGTGTTGCCGCCATCTTCGGTCCTGGTACATCTGTTGCCAAGGCTGCTTGTGAGATGATGAAGATTCTTCTCGACGAGGAATAAATCGTTCGCAGTAATCGTACATCGTACGAATATCCGATATCAAGAGCGTGTCATGACGTTGTGTCATGGCGCGCTTTTTATATTGTTATCTTTGTAAAGCAGTTCAAATCGATAACGATATGATGTTGTGTCGCGGTGGGTATTTTGTATGTTATCTATATGAGTATTACAAAAATTTACGTTAAACATCTGCCGATGTGTAAGTGAATTCATTTTTTCTTTGTACCTTTGCAGCCGTGAGAAAAAATATGCTCATCATATTGCTCTTTTTCGTCATTACATTTGTAATGGCGGAAATGCCTCGTTTGACCTTTCCTATACTTGGAGCGGCCAATACTGATGTGTCTGATTCTGTGGGTAAAGAGCAGACGGTCAATACGCAGTTGTTGCCCCATAGTGCCAAGTCCGACAGTACTGTAATTGATACCACAACACAGGTTTTTGCTGATACCGCAAAGATGGATTCATTGCAAAAAGCCATCTGGATGCACAACAAAGCTATTGACGACTCTTTGCGTGCCGACTCTATCAATCGTCAGCGTAAGAATGGTATTGATGCTCCAGTGGAATATACTGCTGAAGACTCTATGACCTATGAAGGTGCTTCAGGTTTAGCCCATCTGTATGGCCAGTCCCATGTGAAATATCAGGATATGGATTTGCAGAGTGATCAAATCTTCATGCAACTCGATTCCAGTTTGGTACATGCTACAGGTTCGCTCGACTCTCTCGGTAAGAAATTCGGTACACCAATATTCAAGATGGGTAGTGACTCTTATGAGAACGACACTATAGCTTTTAATTTCAAGACCAAAAAGGGACTCATCAGCGATGTATATACCCAGCAGGATGATGGCTATATGACTGCCCAACTGGCTAAGCGTGGAGCCAATGGTGAGATTTATTTGCAACACGGTCGTTATACCACCTGCGACAAAGATCATCCCGATTTCTATATAGCCTTGTCACGTGCCAAGATGCGCCCAGGTAAGGATGTCGTGTTCGGTCCTGCTTATTTGGTAGTAGCAGATGTGCCATTGCCATTTGCCATCCCTTATGGTTTCTTCCCTTTCAGTAAGAGTTATTCTTCTGGTTTTATCATGCCTACCTATGGTGATGAAACATCGCGCGGTTTCTATCTTCGTGATGGTGGTTACTATTTTGCCATCAGCGACAAGATGGACTTGAAACTGTTGGGTGAAATCTATACCAAAGGATCGTGGGGACTCTCTGCAGCCTCCAACTATCGCAAACGCTATAAGTACAGCGGTTCGTTTTTTGCCAGTTACCAGAATACGGTGAATGGCGAAAAGAATATGCCCGACTATACCAAAGCCACCAGCTTCAAGGTGCAATGGAGTCACCGTCAAGACAGCAAAGCCAATCCCTATAGTTCTTTGTCTGCCAGTGTGAACTTTGCCACATCGAGCTATGAGCGCAATAACCTCACTTCGATGTACAATCCGCAGGCAATGACACAATCTACACGTACCAGTTCGGTATCATGGAGTACCACATTCTCCAGTATCGGCATGAGCTTGAGCTCAACGTTCAACCTCAACCAGAACATGCGTGACTCGACTATCGCCCTGACATTACCCGACCTCAACATCTCTATTTCGCGCTTTTATCCTTTCAAGCGCCGTCATGCTGTAGGTAAGGAACGCTGGTATGAGAAGATCTCTATGAGCTATACCGGACAGTTGAGCAATAGCATCAGTACCAAGGAAGACCGTTTGATGCACTCCAGCTTGACACGCGATTGGCGCAACGGTATGCAGCATAGCATCCCCATTAGCGGCAATTTTACATTGTTTGGCTATCTGAATATCAATCCGTCGTTGACCTTCACCGACCGTATGTACACGCAGAAGCAGGAACTTTCGTGGGACGAAGCCACACAGACAGAGAAGCGCGATACCTTGCAGGGATTCTATAATGTCTATAACTGGGCTTTCAGCGTTTCGGCATCTACCAAGCTCTATGGTATGTATATCCCCAGTCGTAAAGTATTCGGCGACAAGATTATGGCGGTTCGCCACGTGGTGACACCATCTGTCAGCTTCAACTATGCACCAGACTTCAGTGCGTCGCGCTATGGATTCTACAAGACCTATCAGAAGACCGATGCCGATGGCAATGTGTCGCTTGTAGAGTATTCACCCTATGAGGAATCACTCTATGGTGTGCCAGGTCGTGGCAAAACTGGTAGTATCTCGATGGATTTGTCCAACAATATTGAGATGAAAGTGAAGAGCGATGCCGACTCTACGGGTGTGAAGAAAATCAGTATCATCGATGAATTGGGAGCCTCTATGTCGTATAACATGGCAGCAGAGGAACGTCCATGGAGTAACCTCTCTACACGTTTACGTTTGAAACTCACCAAGAGTTATACGTTGAATATCAATGCGGTATTTGCCACTTATGCTTATGAAGCCGATTCCGTAGGTGCCCGTCCTTACATTGGAACCCACACCGAATATAGTAAGGGCCGCTTCGGTCGTTTTCAGGGCATGTCGCAAAACCTCTCTTATACGCTCGATAACAAGAAAGTGAGCGACCTTATCAAGTGGTTGAAGGGCGAACGTCCTAAGCGTAAGAACGACCGCGACAGTCGTGCTAATCGTGATGACGACTACGATACAGGTGTTGAAACCAATGTCGATGAGGATATGGAACGTGGAAAACATGGGGCCCGTAAGGATAATGCCGGCAAGGCAGAGACCGACGAAGACGGTTATATGGCTTTCAATCTTCCTTGGTCGCTCAGTTTGGGTTATGGTGTCACCATGCGAGAAAACACCAGTGGCAAGTTCAATTACGATTCGATGCGCTATCCTTATAAGTTCACCCAGAACCTCAATGTCAGCGGTAACCTTCGCATTTCCGATGGTTGGAACATCTCTTTCTCTTCTGGTTATGACTTTGAGAACCATAAGATTTCAATGACCACTGCGTCACTGTCGCGCGACCTCCATTGCTTTAATATGTCGTGCTCGGTGGTGCTGGCACCCTATACGAGCTACAATTTCTCGTTCCGATGCAATGCAGCAACCTTGACCGATGCGCTGAAATACGATAAGCGCAGCAGCTATTCCAACGCGGTACAATGGTACTAAATCTATGGCAGAACTTCCCGCACTCGTCAAAGACCTTGCCCTCATCCTTGTGGTGGCAGCATTTGTCACGCTTATCTTCAAGCGACTGAAACAGCCTCTTGTCCTTGGATATATCGTAGCAGGATTCTTAGTGTCACCGCAGATGCCCTATACCATGTCGGTGATGGATCGTGCCAATGTGCAGATGTGGGCAGATATCGGTGTGATCTTTCTTTTGTTTTCCCTGGGTCTCGATTTTTCTTTCAAGAAGATCGTGAAGATGGGCATGGCTCCTGTCATAGCCGCTTGTACCATCATCTTCTGTATGATGATGGCAGGAATTGTAGTGGGCAAGGCATTCGGTTGGACCCACATGGACTCCATCTTCCTTGGCGGTATGTTGGCTATGTCGTCCACCACTATTATATATAAGGCATTCGATGACATGGGACTTCGCCAACAGCGATTCGCAGGAATGGTGATGAGTGTGCTGATACTGGAAGATGTGCTTGCCATTGTGATGATGGTGATGCTGTCTGCCATAGCCAGTGGTAGCAGTCCCGATGGTGGTCAGATGGTCGAGAGTGTATTGCGTATCGGATTCTTCTTGGTGCTTTGGTTTGTGGTCGGCATCTTTTTTATCCCTGCCTTCCTTCGTGCCACGCGCCGATTGATGAATGAAGAGACGCTACTCATCGTGGCGCTTGGTCTCTGTTGTTTCATGGCAGTATTCTCCACCAAGGTCGGCTTTAGCAGTGCCTTTGGTGCATTTGTCATGGGTAGTATTCTTGCCGAGACGGTCGAAGCCGACAAAATCGTGCGTTTAGTCGAACCAGTGAAAAATCTCTTCGGTGCTATTTTCTTCGTGTCGGTGGGTATGTTGGTCGAACCGCAGGTGCTGGTCGATTACGCCTGGCCCATCATCGCTATCACATTGACCATTCTTATTGGTCAGTCGGTATTTGGTTCGTTGGGATATCTCATCAGTGGCAATCCGTTGAAGACAGCCATGAAGTGTGGATTCTCTATGGCCCAGATAGGTGAATTTGCCTTTATCATTGCATCGTTGGGCTTGTCGCTTGGTGTCATAGGCCATTTTCTCTATCCAGTGGTTGTGGCAGTATCAGTTGTCACAACCTTCCTGACACCATATATGATACGCATGGCTGAACCCTGTTACAATATCATGGAGCGCCATCTGCCTAAGAAATGGATAGTGGCACTCAACCACATCACGATATCTCATCCGCAGACACCCTCTGCAGAAAACAAATGGAAGAGTCTATTGATACAGATGCTCCGCAATACGGTTATCTACAGCATCCTTTCCATTGCTGCCATCGCGTTGATGTTCACCTTCTTCTTGCCATTTGTGCGCAGCTTTTTCCCCTCTTACGAACTTCACTGGTATGCCAATGCCATCTGCGGCATATTGACCGTGCTTATCATTTCGCCTTTCCTTCGTGCAATGGTGGTTAAGAAAAACCACTCTGATGAGTTTAAGGCACTGTGGGCAGAGAGTTGGGTCAACCACTTCCCGTTGATATTTACCATCATCGTTCGTGTGGTATTGGCTTGTGCTTTTGTCTTCTATATCATCAACTATCTGAGTCGTTTCAAGAATGCCATCATCATCTCCATAGCGTTGGCATTGGTTGTACTGATGGTATTGTCGCGCGGATTGAAGAAAGGAAGCATACAGATGGAGCGCCTCTTCATTCAGAACCTCCGTTCTCGCGATATTGAGGCACAAGTGCATGGTCGTCGCCGCCCACTTTATGAAGGGCATTTGCTCGACCGTGATGTCCACATGGCAGACTTCGATATTCCCTTCAACACCCGTTGGATGGGCAAGACCCTTCGTCAGTTGGCACTTGGTCAGCAGTTTGGTGTGCATGTCAGCAGTATTCTTCGTGCCGGTCATCGGTTGAATATTCCCGATGGCAACTATGTCATCTTCCCTGGTGACCGACTACAGGTAATCGGTAACGACGATCAGCTCCGCCAGTTGGGCGAAGCCATTAAGCGTGAGGTGTTGGGTGATGATGTTGATTTCGAGAAGCGTGAAATGAAGCTCCGTCAGATGGTCATCACCGGTTCAAGTCCTTTTGTTGGCAAGACCCTTGAAGAGAGTGGCATCCGTTCACAATACAGCTGCATGGTAGTCGGATTGGAGGAAGGAAAGGAAAACCTTTCTCAGATTCATCCCAAACGCAAGTTCCAGAAAGGCGATATCATCTGGGTGGTTGGCGAAAAAGAAAGCCTTGAGGCAATCCTCAAGGCTTGATATCAGTATCGTTTCCGATTTTTCTTAGACCTTGTCAGGTCTGTTTATCTTTATGCTTAGTCGTTATATCCAGCAGTAAGTTCGCAGATTTTCACGATAACATTCATGGCTTTCTCCATCGACTGTATTGATACAAACTCGTATGGTCCATGGAAATTCACACCACCAGCGAAGATATTGGGGCAGGGCAGACCTTTGAACGAAAGCTGTGCACCGTCGGTACCACCGCGTATCGGGCTGACTTTTGGAGCCACTCCAGTATCTTGCATGGCACGCAATACGAGGTCTATCACGTGCATCTGTGGATCAATTTTCTCCTTCATGTTGTAATACTGGTCGCTAACCACAGCCTCTACAGTTCCCTCACCGTATTTTTCATTCATCTTCTCTGCACACTGCATGATGAAGTGTTTGCGGTCTTCAAACTTCTCGCGATCATGATCGCGAATGATATAGTTCAGCTTTGCCAGTTCTATATTCGACTGAATGCCCAGCAGGTGATAGAAGCCCTGATAGCCTTCGGTGGTTTCTGGTGTTTCGTTTTCGGGCAACATCTTGGCAAACTCCGCAGCCAGTGCATTGGCATTGATCATCTTGCCTTTTGCATATCCTGGGTGTACGCTCACTCCCTTGATTGTGATTTTGGCAGAAGCGGCATTGAAGTTTTCAAATTCCAATTCGCCCACATCACCACCGTCCATGGTGTATGCCCATTCGCATCCAAACTTCTCTACATCGAAGTGATGGGCGCCCATACCGATTTCTTCATCGGGGTTGAAAGCCACCCTGATCTTGCCGTGCTTAATCTCTTTGTGTTCTTGCAGATAAACCATGGCCTGTACGATTTCGGCAATACCCGCCTTGTCGTCTGCACCGAGCAGAGTGTGTCCGTCTGTCACAATGAGGTCTTCGCCCACGTGTTGTAACAGTTCGGGAAATTTCTTCGGACTGGATATGATACCCTCCGACAGCAGGATATCCGTACCATTATAGTTTTGCACAATCTGTGGTTTGATATCTGCACCAGAGCAGTCAGGGCTTGTATCATAGTGTGAGATGAATCCGATGGTGGGCACCTCTTCTTTGATATTCCCCTTGAGCGTGGCGTAGAGATAACCTTTCTCGTCGAGTTCCACGTCGTCGAGGCCCTCACGTTCCAGTTCTTTCTTCAGATATTCCGCAAACAACAGTTGTTTGCTTGTACTTGGCACAGTCTGGCTTTCTTCGCTCGACTGTGTGTCAAATTTCACGTAATTCAGGAATCTTTCTGTTATGTCCATATTTGCTTATTGCTATTGTTTCTGTCTGCGAAATTACGAATAATTAGGCGAACCGCCAAATATAATGTAGTTTTTTAGGTTAAATTGTAGCTGTTCTGCCTATGCGCTTGGGGTGTGGTAATCTTCTATTGCGGTAGATTTTTGTCTATGCACTCCACGTTTGTAGCAGCTTTTGCCTTGGCACACATAAAATTTTAGTTTTCAGAAAAATTCGACCACTCGACCACAGAAGTGTGCATCGTGCTATCATACAGCAGTTTAGGTGGTGGTCGAAGCTGTTTCTATCGACCACCCATCGACCACCGCCAAAATAGTTTTTAAAAATTTCACCGAATGATACGTTATATACGTATCGTCAGACATTTCCAAACCTTTGGCAAAGATATTGCCCAACGTTTGGCAAGAGTGTTTTCCAACGTTTGGCAAAAATGTTTTCCAACGTTTGGCAAGAGTGTTTTCAAACGTTGGGTAAAAGTGCTTTCCAACGTTTTAAAAATATCTTTTCAACGTTTGAAAAGTGTTTTTTCAACGTTTGAAACAAGTCTTTTTCAACGTTTGATAAAAGTTTTTGCAATCGATTCTCTGTGGTCGATGTGTGGTCGATGAAAATAGTTTCGACCACCGGCAAAAACCTGAATGTCATGAGGTTATGCGTGTTTGTGGTCGTGTGGTCGAAAAAAACAAAAAACTTTTTTTGTATCTTCGGCTTGCCGATAGCAAGTCCTGATAGCGTGATTATTCCTTGCTTTTGTTGTAGATGTCTTTAAGGATGAGCCCCGCCAGGGTAAAACCGAATATGCCAGTGATGTGGAGCAACGATCCGTTGATCTGCGCTTTCCGCGCATTCCAATCGTGATTTGCCAGTTCGGGATTGCCTTCCTGTGTGTCGGTTGGCGCAAAGGCAGCATCTACGGAGTTGTCGGGACCTAAGTTGGGCAGTAACTCCTGACTAAACACACATAGGAACTTACGCGCAGGGCGCCGTTTCAGACTGCGGAATTTGTGGCGCAAGGCAGCTCCCAACGGACAACCTTTGACTTTCCAAAACTCAGCCACTTCTATCTTGGTAGGGTCCATCTTCAGTGCAGCCCCCATCGACGAGAAGAATTTTGCCTTGGTGCGACATGCACACTCGATGAGCAACAGTTTGTCGCGAAGGCTGTCGATGGCATCTACTATATAGTCGTAGTCCTCAAGATGGAAACTCTCGGCAGTCGTTTCGTCGAATATCATCTGCAGGGCAGTGATATCTGCATGAGGGTTGATGTCGAGAAGATGTTCTTTGAGTGCATCCACCTTGACACGTCCCACGGTTTTTGTGGTAGCCATGAGTTGACGATTGACATTGCTGATAGCCACTTTGTCAGAATCAACAATGGTGATATGGCGTACGCCTGAACGCACCAATGCTTCTACACACCAACTGCCCACGCCACCTACACCGAAGACGATGACACGTTTAGATTGAAGCGACTGGAGGATGTCTTCACCCACCAGTCGCTCTGTACGGTTAAAAATGCTTTGTTCTATATCCATGCTTATTTCACAGCAACTTTCGTGCCATCTACCACATAGATGCCTGCTGTAACGGGAATGCTGACAGGTTGTCCTGCTGTGGCTTTGACTTCAGCCACCTTCTGTCCGTTCAGCTTGTATATGTTGACAGTCTTGTTGCGGTCTGTCGTGATGTTGATTTGACCATGGTCACCGCGGATATAGGTTTTGCTGATATCCACCTTGCCAATGCCCGTACCACCTTCGGCGCCAGCCACATAGGCTACGACAACGAAAGGAGAAACTGGATAATAGCCAGATCCATCCGAAGTCCAAAGATTCCACATGGGTAGAGAAGTCCTAATTTCATATTGTTCAGAAGCACCTGAGCTATCGTTGCCATACATATTATTGTCCAATTGTACATAAATAGTTTTACTGCCTATAGCTTCGGGTGTGAAGGTCGCTGTCAGTTGGGTGATGGTGCCGTTGCCAGGTAACGCAACCGCATCTCTGCATGAAGCACCATAAGCGTATGTTTCAGCATTATAGCCATGAACATTCCAGCCAGCATAGGATGCGCCGCCATTGTTTTGAATATCGTACCGAACCACCAGTTTATCGTCTTTTACTTTTGGAGTCTTTATTTTGTCTTCACCCCAATAGGCCTTCTCTGTTTCAAACTCATTGCTGGCATTGGTTACAACTTGCACCAATTCGAGTTGTGGAATCCCAGAGGGTGTTGCGGTAAACTTCTTGGCGCTGACCAGTTCGGTACCAGAATCTACATCTTTTACCCAAAGGTAGAATTCCTCAGCAGGAACAGGGATAGCCACCTCACGTATTGACTTGCCTTTAGCCGGTACGCTTACATAGACGTTAACACCGTCTTCAGGACAGGTCTGATCTGTGCTGGTATAGACACTGAGCATTCTGAACACATCATTGTCTGTTGCGTTGCTAACATCCAGCTTAATGGTATTGCTCTTGCCTGATAGCAATTCGCTTTCTACGATTACCTCGGCGGTCAAAGGATATAACTGCTTGAGGCTGGTTTCTGTAGCCTCTACCGTATAGTAGCCCATGCTCTCCAATCCTGCTTCCTTCCAAGTGATATTGTCTTCACTATAAACGGGATAAATGGTGGTAACACCTACAGGGAAAGCGTAGTCTATTTTATAGGTATTGGGGAACCAGTAGTTTTGTTGGAGATCCTGAACAAATCTTGTGTTAGTAATCAGCTTCATACTGCCGTCAGCAGCTTTAACTCCCCAACCGCAATAGCCAGAGAATTTTTTCGGAGCTCTGTTGGTGAAGTAGTTATAAAATTCAATTTTGAAGTTGTCGGTAGCACTTGTTCGTGTGTCTTGGGTTATCGTGATTTTAGTATCAGTACTGGCTCCCGTGGCATATACCGGCTTGAATGTTACCAGTGGTATATCCTCTTTACCATTGTCAGGCATGATACCGATAATCATATCGCTACCTTGGTTATAACCATCGGGTGCATTACCCGAACCGATACCGCCCTTCGCGGGATTGAGGATCGTGATGTCGAAATAACCATCTTGATAGCCACCCCATCCCCAATTGATGTGGTACAGACCTTTTCCGTCAGCACCGTCGCAGACAAACTGGTGTCCACTACTTGATGATTGTCCGCTGTAGAGAACAGGTCTTTTGGCTATGAGTTCATTGTCAATCAACGTATTCCATTCTTGCATGGAGAATGATTCGCGATAAACAAGCGCCATGAAGTCTTGGTCATAACCAAAATATTTAGACAGACGTTCCGGATTGACAAAAGCACCAGACGATGGACCGTAGTTCATCTGTACTGCTACACCACAATGATACATGAGTTTGGCAACGGCATTGGCTTGAGCATCATTAAAACTTCCAGATCTGTATTGCGGCAGGATATTGTCCCAGTCGTAGGTGCCATCGGTATCTTTGTTGATGCCGGGTACATTGATACCATATTTTCCAGTGGTATAGCCAGGAATATCTGCTTGTAGTTGGCTGGGATACTTCCAATAACCCATCACCTGCGCCATGGCAGTTGCCACACATCCTGTGACAGCCCTTTGTCCACTTGTATATTCGGGGCACATACGGTTGTATGGGTCGCCTTGGTTCCATTGGATGTCACCCAAGAGTGGAGCTACGGTAGGTTGGGCGTAGGATGCAGATTCGCGTAGCGCCTTAGCTTCGGCAGCTGTGCGCAGGGCATGGGGATTTCCGGCTTTCACCTCTTCAACAAATTTCTGATAGGCGGTGATGAACTCGACGTATGCCTCAGGCAATGTGTCTTCGGTGTAGTTGCCTTGCTTGGCATAACCCACAATCTCAGGCAACCGGTCGTCGGCAGAGACGATGGTGTAACCCTTGTTCGTTCCGTTTTCAATCACATAGTAGGCAGGATCGATGCCGTTGGTCTTTTGAACCATTCTCGGTTGGGGCGACATGGCGTCCATGCTGATGCCCAATCGCTCGGCTTGTTGCTGTGCAATTTTGAGTGCTTGTTGGTAACTGCGTGGTCCTGCAAAAGCCATCAGTTGCACAAAGCACATGGCGAAGAGTAGGAGTAAATGTTTTCTCATAAGCTTACTATATTTATGGTTTATATATTGTCGTCGGTTGTAATTATTTTGCAAATATAGCATGATTTTCTGAGATTTACAAGTTGTAATACCTGTTTTTTACGCTATGAAACATCTTTTTTATCAGATGAACTTGTTTTGAGCAGTTTCGTTATGCCAATAAGAAATGTCGGATGAGCCAAAAAACAGTGGGTATGTTGGAGTACAATGGTGCAGAAATAGAATTTTAGAGTTAAAAATTTGGTTGTCTGAATAAAAAAATATACCTTTGCTTTTTGTACAAACTACAAGAAACTTAGATTAGGTGGCGGATAATAGGAAAAGAATTGGAATGATTGTCGTATGGTGCATGTGGGTATTCACCCTATGTGCACAGAACAACCGGCTTTTTATGAACGACAATCTCTATCCGCTCTACCTGAAAGCCTATAACCATCGCTACGAGAAACAAGGGCTTTCACTGGCAGACAGCCTTCGTAAACAGGCCATAAAAGCTAACGATCAGAATGGCGAACTTGCTGCCATGTGTATTCCGGTGCATTACTATTTCTACCAGAAAGACCAATACGATACGTTTGATGAAAAACTCAACGATATGGCTGAAAAAGCCAGGGAATACCAAAAACAGAACTTCTATTACTTCTGTGTGAGCAACAAAATTGCCTATTATAATAATCAAAGGCGATTTATAGAGGCTTTGCAGTATGCCCACGAACAACTCAACTATGCCAAAAAGCATGAACACCATTTGGGTACAACCCTCTGCATACGTATGATAGGTGTGATACACGAAAGGCGATGTGAATATGTGATGGCTATACAGCGATTCCGTGAATCGATAGAATATTCCACAAGAAATGCACCGAAGCTTGAAGTCGCTCCCACCTATTGTAGCATCTGTAGTTGTTACAGACTGATGGGCGACTATGAGAATATGCTTGCCACGGCACGCGAAGCTAAGAAACATCTGGAGATAGCAAGTGAAAAGGCCAAGCTGGAAATAGCGCTTGACGAATGCTACGCGCTCTTTCTGCTACATCGCGATAGGGAATTTCGTGAAGTGTATGATAGTCTGAAAGTGAATCATCCTGAAATGCTTTCCGACAAATCCGTGATGAGCAAAGTGGTTCGCATAGCACGTAATATTTCCGACGGACAATATGGTAAAGCCCTAAAGGCTATAGATAGTTTAGGACTGAACTATGGTTTTGAGCGGAATGTTCTCTACTCGCGCTGCAAAGTTGCACAAGGCAACTATGCTGAGGCGGAGAAATATCTGATGCGATTGTTTCATATTCGTGAAAACCAAAAGGTGGATTGCCATAAGGCTGACGAACAGAGCATGGAACGTATCTACGGCAACATGAAACTTCAAAACCAACGGCAACAGGTGGAATATGAAAACAACCGTCTGCAATTGGCTAACAAACAGATGTTGTTGCAGAACTCAAATATAGAAATTGGACAAACACATGGAGCCACAAAGTTGGCACGCATGAATGCAGAACGCAACAAACTCTTTCTGCACAGCCAACAGGTGAGGGCCAGACAACTGCAGGATTCCATTGCCACGCAACAGTTTGTAAGACAGACGCAAGAGCAACGACAGAAACTGCAACAATCCGTATTTACTATTATCCTCATTGTGGCTGCCCTTATCATGATGATGACCATTGTACACCTTATATATAGTCGGCGCACAACAAAAAACCTTAATATCTCCAATCGCAAACTGCAAGAGAGCATTGCTAAACTGAATCATGCCAAAGACAGGGCACAACAGGCAGAGCGCATGAAAACACAGTTTATACAAAATATGAGTCACGAAATACGAACACCACTCAATGCTATTTCTGGATTCTCACAAGTATTGGTGGAAATGGGAAATGAACTCAGCGACAAAGAACGACGCGATGCTGACCGGCTCATAGAAGAAAATGCTATGTTGCTCACCACATTGGTAGATGATGTGCTCGACTTGGCATCGCTGGAAACAGGCAATTATATCATCAAAATGACTGAAGCTGAAGTGAACACGCTATGTCGGGAAACCATCGATACTGTGCGCCACCGTAAGGCAGAAGGAGTGGAACTCAACTTCACCACCGATCTTGATGATCACTATATCGTGGTTACCGATGCGCGCCGTGTGCGTCAGGTACTCATCAATATGCTGACCAATGCAGAAAAGAATACCACACAGGGACATATTACCCTCCACTGTTCGTGCAACGACAATCCCGGTATGGTGACATTTACCGTGACAGATACTGGTATCGGTGTACCGAAAGAACAGATGGAGGCCATCTTCCAACGTTTCAACAAACTCGATGTGCACAAACAAGGTACTGGCCTCGGACTTGATATCTGTAAAACCATCGCACATAAACTTGGAGGAGAGATAGATATTGACCGTAACTATACCGGCGGCGCACGCTTCTGGTTTACTATACCTGCCATGTTATGAGCATCAGACTGTTAAAACATATACGACTCTTGTTGACCGTTGCACTCGTTGCCGTGGTTGGAATGCTTCATGCCCAAACCAGTAATTCTCAGTTTAATCGCCTCTTCAAGAAAGCCTTCGCACAGCGATATACGAAGCAAGGACTGCAATGGGGCGATAGCATGTTGACCATGGCACGGCAACAGAGAAATCGTAAGGAAGAGGTTAGGGCAATGATTATCCCTATGCACTATTACTATCTACAGAAAGACGACAAGAAGTTTGATAAGTGGGTGGCAACAATGCAGCAGACTGCATTAAAATATAATATGCAGGACTACTACTATTACGCGCTGACCAATAAAATATATTATATGGTCAATGCCCGGCAGTTTCATGAGGCTGTAGATTATCTGCGAGAGGCGCAACAGTACGACAAAAAGACGATTCAACCCTATGGCATCTTCTTGAGTTATAATATGTTGGGGGTTATTTACCATTATCAGGGTGACTATCCACAGGCATTGGAGAGCTTCAAGGCATCCATGGACTATGCCAAGAAGAATCTGCCTAAAATAGTTCTGGAATCTACATATAGAGAAATGTGTGCCTGCTACCGTAAGACCTTTGAATTTGAGAAACTGTTGAACTTAACCCGTCAAGGACTGGCGGTCGAGAAAGATGAACAGACGGTTTCTGTACTATTGGTCAACAAGGCTTATGCACTCTTTCTGCTCGGCAAGGACATGGAATTTTATGTGGCGTGCAATAGATTGGAAAAGATGCCGGAAGACCGATTCAGAAAATCTATCCGAGTATCAAATGCTGTTAAAACCTTCAAGATGATAGCGGATGGACAATATGAATTGGCAGAGAAAAGCATACAGGCCCTGAAAGATCCGGAAGAACGGGAAATGGCATGGTGGGTCTATTACAAACGCACCAAACAATATGACAAGGCAAATCGTACCTTACGCGGAATCTATATCCAGCAGGCAAAAGCCAATATGATAGACGTGGAGAGTTCGATGGCTGACATCAATGCACAGATAGATAGAACTGTGCTTGAAACAAGTAAGCGACAAGCGGAAAATGAGAATACCAGACTGGCACTGCAACATGCACAATTGCAACTCGATAAAGCATCGCTCGAACTCAAACGGTCGCGTGACGAGCAAGAAATTGCCAAAACATCGGAAGAGAGAAACCTACTGTCGTACAACTATCAGAGTCTGCTGTCTCGACAACTGGAGGATTCGCTGGCACACCAACGTTTCCGACACGATCAGCAAATGCAGGAAATGGAAACGCAAGGTACGCTGCTTATCTCAACGCTGGCGGTATTTATCATCTTTGTCACACTCGCTGTGCTCTATTGGCGACATAACCAAAGACTCTCGAAACGGTTGCGTCATGCCAATGAACATCTGCAACTGACGCATGGACAACTGGAAAAGGCTAATGACGAAGCGCAGAAGGCTGACCAACTCAAAACCATTTTTGTGCAGAATATGAGTCACGAAATACGGACGCCACTCAATGCCATTGTGGGATTTTCCAATGTGTTGACTACCATGGGCGACGATATTAGTGAGGAAGAAAAGGTGGATCTGAGCCATCGTATCTTGGAAAACTCGGAGATGCTCAGTACGCTGGTCAACGACATTCTCGACCTGACATCTATTGAGAGTGGACGCTATGAAATGAAGATGCAACCGGTAAAAGCCAACACCATCTGCCGAGAGGCTATGGATGCAGTACGCCAGCGATTGACGCCAGGAGTAAAACTTGAGTTCAAAACCTCATTGACCGATGATGCCATCGTGGTGGTCGATCGACTGCGCACGGTGCAAGTGCTGGTCAATCTGCTAAGCAACGCAGTAAAAAACACAACCGAAGGAAGTATCACACTCAACATGCAACACATAAGTGGTTCGCTGCGCTTTGTGGTTACCGATACTGGTGTGGGCGTGCCACCGGAGAAAATGGACGAGATTTTTGAGCGTTTCAAAAAACTCGATGCTTTCAAACAAGGTTCGGGACTCGGTCTCTATATCAGTCGTACCATAGCAGAGAAAATGGGAGGCAGCGTTGATATTGACCGGCAATACACTTCTGGCGCACGCTTTGTCTTTACCATTCCCGACAGACAAGCATAATACACCGTAGTCAAAAGGATAGGCAGAAGTGAAAACCAACAGATAAATTTGGTAGTTCGCTCGCTTTTTAGTAATTTTGCACTCAAATTGGTTCCGTAGCTTAGCTGAATAGAGCGTCAGATTCCGGTTCTGAAGGTCTTGGGTTTGAATCCCAACGGAATCACTTCAAAAAAGAGAATCAGCAATGGTTCTCTTTTTTATGCTATTTAATTAGGTAGAAACACACACACAAGTACTCTAAGTACCCATTGGTGTAATAAACCCATTCTGTTGGAGACTTGTTTGTCGTTATGATTATAGACGTGCGTTCATGCATGGTATTGCTGAAATGTGTGTGGAAGTGATAGTATGTTAGTTACTGTTTGTGAATGATCATTATGCGATTTGTCTATTCATAATTATTTGCGTTATTTTGCAAAGTTGCGTACTATATTGCTTTTAACTTGTAACATTACCAATAATTTCCTATCTTTGCTATTAAATAAGTTAGGCTCTGCATTACACTCAAGTGAACTTGATGATTCAGCTCACCTTGCATCATCTTTACAGAAGAAAAATACAACCGTTTATCTCCGAGAAAGAATGGTGGAACAGCGGTTTCTTTATAAGCACTTGTGAAAGTGTAATTATCCTAAATAATATTTCCTAAGATTTCAAATACTAATGTTATCTATAATATTATGTTACCCTAAATAATATTACCAACTCTAAAATGATATAAGCAGAAATAGAAATAATCAATAACGAAAAAACAATGAAGATAAGAAAATGGTTACTCTTAGCTGTTGCCAGTATGCAGATAGCTGGTGTCATGGCTGACAACGTACGTGAGAAGATTCTCATAGACGAAGGATGGAAGTTCGCTTTTGGAAATGCTGCAGACCCAACCAAGGATTTTGGCTGTGGTACTGAGTATTTCAACTATCTGACCAAGGCAAATTCCGTACATAACACAGGTCCGTATGCTCAGAAATTCAACGATTCTACCTGGGTGTCTGTTACTATTCCTCACGATTGGGTGACCAATCTGCCTTATGCTCGGAATGCAAGTCATTCGCATGGTTATAAGACTGTAGGGTATAAATTTCCAGAGACCAGTGTAGGATGGTATCGTAAAAACATCAGTATTCCTAAGGAGGACTTGGGAAAGCATATCGCCATTCAGTTTGATGGCATCTTCCGCAACGCACAAGTATGGTTCAACGGATTTTATATGGGAACAGAACCGAGTGGCTATGCTACACAGGTGTATGATGTGACCGAATATGTCAACTATGGAGGCGAAAACCTTATCTGCGTGCGTGCTGACGCAACATTAGAAGAAGGATGGTTTTATGAGGGAGCAGGTATCTATCGAGACGCTTGGCTGTTGAAGTCTGCCTCTGTAAGTGTGGCACCATTTGGCACTTTCGTGTTTGCCGATATCAAGAAACCCTACGATACTACGGTGGTTCATGTGAAGACTGAGGTCAACAACCATTCGCTTGAATCGCAGCAATGTAGCGTAGAGCAGCGACTGCTGGACGCTGAAGGTAAACAGGTGGGAAAAGCTGAAAATGTAAACCTTAGTCTAAAGGCCAAGCAGACACTTGACTGCGAACAGACCATTGCTCTCGATAATCCGCATCTGTGGTCAACCGACGACCCTTATATATATAAGGTGGAAACCACGGTAAAGGTGAATGGCGAAGTGACAGATGTCTATGAAACTACAACTGGTATCCGTGAAGTGGTGTTTGATGCTCAATCGGGTTTCATGCTTAATGGAAAACCCATTAAACTGAAGGGCGTCAATATGCATCAGGATCATGCTGGGGTAGGGGCTGCTATTCCCGATGCTTTGCAGGCTTGGCGCATCAAGAAGCTCAAGGAGTTTGGCTGTAATGCCTATCGTGCTTCACATAACCCCATGACACCTGCCTTGCTCGATATTTGTGATAGAGAGGGACTGTTGGTCATCGACGAAAACCGTTTGACTGGTATTAACACAGAACACTTGCGCTTGCTGGAGAATATGATCAAACGCGACCGAAACCATCCGTCAGTCATTCTGTGGAGTGATGGTAATGAGGAGTGGGGAATAGAATACTCCGTACAGGGCACACGTATAGCTGCTGCCATGCGAGAATATACCCGTCTGCTTGATCCTACACGTCATTCTACTATTGCCAATGCCGGAGGTTCGGAAATGATCAAAGGACTGGATGTGGTTGGCTTTAATTATATCGTGCAAAACGATGTGGATAATAGAAAAAAAGCTAATCCTGACTGGAAAATCGTGGGCACAGAGGAAACAACAGGTTGTGGTACTCGTGGGGTGTATTTCGAATCAAAAGAACAGCCCGGACACATGGTTAGCATGAACAGAGGAACAAAACCTGGCGTGGAAAACGTGATAGAGCGCGGATGGAAATTCTATGATGAACGCCCATGGGCTGCTGGTCTTTTCTATTGGACAGGATTTGACTATCGTGGCGAACCTAATCCGCTGGAATATCCTGCCCATGAGTCTGAGTTTGGTATCCTTGACTATTGCGGTTTCATGAAAGATGAAGCATGGTATCTGAAATCTGTATGGACAGACAAGCCTGTGTTGCATATATTCCCACACTGGAATCTGCAAGGACATGAAGGTGAAACTGTGGAGATTTGGGCGTATAGCAACTGCGACGAAGTGGAACTGATAGTGAATGGAAAGAAACTGGGACGCCAGACTATGCCTAAGAACGGTCACCTGAAATGGCAAGCTGTTTATCAGCCCGGAAAGGTAGTGGCTATTGGTTATAAGAATGGTAAACGTATGCTTACCCAACAAGTGGAAACTACCAAGCCCGCTTATAAGATTGTGATGAAAACAGACCGCCAGACGATCAGTGCAGACGGGCGCGATGTGGCTGTTGTCACAGTAGAAGTGCAGGATGCTAAGGGACGTATCGTGCCCGACGCTTGTCCGATGCTGACGTTTAAACTTACAGGTGATGGCAGAATACTCGGCGTAGGAAATGGAGATCCGTCTTATCTTGGCGCTGATCATCCTGATTACAACGACTGCCATGAGTTTAGCATACCTGCATTCAACGGACTGGCTCAAGTGATTATTCAGAGTTCACACAATTCCTCTGCACTGCAGTTGAGAGGCGAAGCCAACAAACTTAAAACAGGAGAACTGACAATAACTACTAAATGATATGAATGGGAAGGTGAAAGCCTTCCCTTTCATTTGATTCACGATTGAAAAAAATATAGGATGATGTAAATACCTGTCATTTGTTAATTCGAATGCCGTTCATTGTGGCAATATGTCATCAATATGCATTAATTATAAAGGAAATAGTATCATTGTGTAAAAATATCTGGGCTTTTTGCTTGCAATTTAATATAAAAGTAGTACCTTTGCAGACGAAATAAAGAAAAAGCATAAAAAATGACCAGACTTATTAAACCTATAGTATATCAGCCACTGCTCGATGTGAAACACACCGAACAGGGTATCAAGCTTATCAAGGAGTTCTTTCAGCAGAATCTATCTACTGAATTAAGACTCCGCCGTGTCACAGCTCCTTTGTTTGTTTTGAAAGGACTCGGTATCAACGACGACCTCAATGGTGTGGAGCGTGCCGTTTCGTTTCCTATCAAGGATCTTGGCGATGCTACGGCAGAAGTTGTTCATTCGTTGGCTAAGTGGAAACGCCTCTCGCTGGCAGAATACAAAATAGAACCAGGATATGGTATCTATACCGATATGAATGCTATCCGTGCCGATGAGGAACTGGATAATCTACATTCGCTCTATGTCGATCAGTGGGACTGGGAGGCTGTTATCACCGCCGAACAGCGCACGGTGGCTTATCTGAAAGATGTAGTAGAGCGCATCTATGCAGCTATTCGCCGTACGGAATACCTCACCTGTGAGACCTACGATCAGATTAAGCCGTTTCTGCCGGAGAAGATTACCTTTATCCATGCAGAAGAACTCTTGCAGATGTATCCAGACAAGTCGCCGAAAGAGCGCGAAGATGCTATCTGTGAGAAATACGGTGCGGTGTTTATCATAGGTATCGGTGGCGTACTCTCTAACGGAGAGAAACACGATGGACGTGCACCAGACTATGATGACTGGTCAACAATGGGCGAGAACGGACTGCCGGGACTCAATGGTGATATTCTGATTTGGTATCCTGTATTGGGTCGTTCGTTTGAGTTGTCATCCATGGGTATCCGTGTGGATAAGAAAGCCTTGTTGCGACAGTTGAAACTGGAAGGTAAGGAAGATCGCGAGCAACTCTATTTCCACCGCAAACTATTGCAGGGCGAACTGCCATTGAGCATCGGTGGTGGTATCGGCCAGAGTCGCTTGTGTATGGTATTGCTTCATAAAGGACATATTGGTGAGATACAGGCTTCGATATGGCCCGATGATATGCGCGCCGAGTGTAAGGCACTGGGCATGCAGTTGATATAATTCGAAACAGGCAGGCCTGATGCCCCTGTTGGGACGTCGTGCTTGCCTGCTCGATTTGCTTAGCGTCAGTAGTTTGAGGCCTGAGTCGTTTGCGATAAATAATGCTTAGGCCAATTCAAGATTTAACATGTCCCGCAGTTGCTTGACTGCGGGATTATCTTTTTCCATTTCTTCGTATTGCTCACGGCGGGTCAGAGAACGCTCTTGTTCGTTGAACTCTGCCAAAACGATGTTGAGCGTAATCTGATTGTTGTGCAGATGCAGTTTCAAGGTGTTGACAATACTGCCTTTGATGTTCTGCATCTGTTCCATGACCAACTGGTTGTCAACCGTTACCTCTACCTGTGGTATTTCTTTAATGACCGGTGTCATGTTCTTCATGCGAGTGGCAACGGCACTGTATTGCTGGGGCATACGGTTGCACATGGCAATCCATTCGCGAGTTAGGTCGGCCTCGGTAAATTCGGCATGATCCTGTGTCGCGGCGCTTGTTGAAGCTTGCTCGTTGACCAAAGCATCAGCCATCGGAGCCTTGTCGGTGTCCGACTGTTTGCGCAGATTGTTCCATGAGAAGCCAACGGCAGTTTTCAGCCGTGGTCGGTTTGCTGTATTGTAGGTAGCCACCTGCTGCTGAGGCAGGGGAGAGGCAGTCTGCGTCTGTTGCAGAATCTTGGGTGTGGGTACAACATTCGTAGCGGAAGAAGTCTGCTGTGAAACTCTTCCTGCTGCCGATGCTGTGGATGCGGCAGTAGCAGCTGAGGCCACCTGTTGAGCCTGCTGTGTGTGTTGCGACTGCCGTATCAAGTGTTTGAACAGGGATTTCAGTCTTCTGGGCCTACGCCCACTGCCAGCCCCCTCGGCGGGCTGAGTCAGTTGCGCCACCTCGATGAGCGTCAGCTCCACCAGCAGTCGTTTGTTGGAAGACTGTCGGTAGTTGATGTCGCATTGGTTCATCAGACGTAGTGCGCTATAGAGGAAGCGCAAGTCGCAACGCTGCGCCTGTTGCTGCAGGCGCTCCCGTTGTTGCTCGCTCGCCTCAAGCAAAGGCAGCGTCTGCGGGTCTTTCGCCATCATCACGTTACGCACGTGTTTGGCAAGCCCCCCTATCAATAATCCGCCATCGAAACCATGGGCAATAATCTGGTTGGCAAGCAACATGATTTCGCTTACTTTGTTTTCGATAGAATAGTCTATAATCTTGAAGTAATAGTCGGAGTCGAGCACGTTCAAGTCTTCTATCACTTTTTGATAAGTGATATTGCCTTGGCAGAATGATGCAGCCTGATCGAAGATGGAGAGTGCGTCGCGCATACCGCCGTCAGCCTTTTCCGCAATCACCTCCAGCGCCTGCTCTTCATATTGTATGCCCTCCTTCTCAGCCACCGCTTTCAGATGCGCGATGGTGTTTTGCACGGTCATGCGCTCAAAGTCGTAGATTTGGCAACGGCTGAGGATGGTAGGTAGAATCTTATGCTTCTCGGTGGTTGCTAAGATAAAGATGACGTGTGCAGGTGGCTCTTCCAGTGTTTTTAGAAAAGCATTGAAGGCAGCGGTAGAGAGCATGTGTACCTCGTCGATGATAAACACCTTGTATTTACCCACCTGCGGTGGTATGCGGGTTTGCTCCATGAGTGTCTTGATATGCTCTACCGAGTTGTTGGATGCGGCATCGAGTTCGAAGATGTTGAACGACCGTTGCTCGTTGAAGGCTTGGCAACTTTCACAGTGTCCGCATGCCTCCCCGTCTTCAGTGGGAGAGAGACAGTTGATAGCCTTGGCAAAGATACGTGCGCAGGTCGTCTTTCCTACACCTCTCGGACCGCAAAACAAGTAGGCATGAGCCAGTTTGCCGCTCTTCACAGCATTCTTCAGCGTAGTGGTCAATGCTTGTTGTCCTACTACGGTATCGAATGTGGCAGGGCGGTATTTTCTTGCCGATACGATATATTCTTCCATGTGATTAATAGATTTCGCACACAAAGGTACGAATAAGTGAGAGAAGTACAAAAGAAAAACACCTTTTTCTTTTTGTACTTCCGAGCGGAAGTACCTTCGACCTTCAGGTCAGCGGTACGAATAAGCGAGAGAAAAACCAAATAAATTTGTGTTTTTCCGAATGTGAGTACCTACGACAGATAAGTCAAAGGTATCAAAATAACTGTATGCGTAAGCGGTGTTATACATTCGCCTACGACTTTTATCCTAAATCGGTCATTATAATACGACACGCATGACCATGGATTATTATATTTCTAATTGCCGATTTGAGTTATTGAAATAGTAATGCTCACTAATATCTCTAGGGATTAGTATAAATTATAGTTTTAGACTTTTTTCTTTTAGTTTCTGTTTAGCTGCGGAAACCATCTCCTTGTTTTCTGTACTATCTTTAAGTTTGTCTGAGTATTTTAGAAAAAGTGTATAGTAATGTATTACTTTATCTTCAATTCCTATTGTTTCATACATTTGGGCTATATTATAGTATGTAATCGGATTGTTGGATTCATAGAGTGAACTATTCTCAAAAGCTAATGCTGCTTCTTTATATTTGTGGCTTAAGAAATATCCTTCTGCAACACCCTTATAAAGTGTGGAGAGCATCACGCTATCTGGAGTTTGTAATTTAATAGCTTTTTCCAAAAAATCAACTCCTTCTGTGCCTAATCCAATAGATATACATATTTTCCCCAAATGGTATAAAGAAGGGAAATCTTTGTTGTTTTTAAATTTTGTTGCTTGTAATAAATAATCGTAGGCTTCACTATTCTTTCCTAAGTTTTCAAGTGAAATCCCTATAATAAACGAAGATTCGTAATTCTCAAAACCATTTTTTTGAAGTTGCATATAAGAATTATAAGCTTCTTGGTAATTTCCTGTTAGATAAGAAGCATATCCAAATTGCCTCAAAACAGGCATGTTTAAAGAATCTTTTTGCAAATACCTTTGGCAGATGTCTATTGTCTTGGAAAAATAATTTATAGTGTTGCAATAAGTCGCTAATGAGACAACTACTTCGCTGTCATATGGATTCAATGTTATAATACTATCACCATAAAATAGTAATGAATCAGAATTTGCCAAATTACGGTACGAAAAAAACAATGAACGTAAATCTTCATATTTTAAACTGTCTGTGGGGAAAGTTCTTAATATGGAGATACATTCTTTATAGTGTCCAATATGTTTGTGGGCATCAACTAATTTACGAGCGACTATTAAATCCTCTTTGATCTTATATAACTGGCTGTAATATAAGACGGCCTCATTATAATTAAATTCGTTTACGCAACTATCTGCCTTTTGCTTTAATCTTTCAGAACTTATGCTGTTTTCTGCCATACAAGTAATCGGCAAAAAAGCTAATAATAAAACAAAATATTTAGAAAAAGAATTTTTCATAACTTAATCAAAGCGTTTTATGTTGTTGAAATTTACAGGCAAAATATAACTTATGCTTACAGGAGTCCCATCTGCCAATTTTCCTGGTGTCCATTTTGGACATTTTTTTAATAGCAGTACGACTTCTTTGGCAAAAGCCTTTTGCTCAGGTTCTGATATTATTTTTATATTATCTATAGTACCTTCATTTGTTATGACAAACGATACTACAACTTTAGCTTTTTTTGTTTCATAACCAGTAGGATATGTTAAATTTTTAGAGACCCATTCTAAAAACTTAGAGAATTCATACTTACCATCGAATTTTGGTGATATAGCTTTTTGTGGTAAAGCTTCCACTGTCGGTAATTCTTGCTTGTACGATACATCTGATTTCGTTGTGCAAAAGTATAGAATTATAGACATACAAACTATAGTAAATGATGCTGTTATAATATATTTTCTTAAAGTCTTTTGCCGTTTATTACCAAGGAAATAAACGTCGTTATTGTTATTCTTATTATTCATAATAACCTCCTAGTTTTTAAAATTGTTTCTATCATCAACTTTAATGATTTTAAAGCATCTCGAGACGCATTGAGTACAAATTCACCTGGATTTGATGAACAAGAAAGAATTAGCTCTTGAGCAGGTATATTTATACTATATATGTATATGCTATTTATAATTAGACTCTTTCCTAGACGTATAAATGTTTTGGATTCCAGGCCTAACTGAGTTTCTAATTGCTTCTCAAAAGAAGAAAGATTAAATGAAAACATATGCTTACGACCATCAATTAATACCATAGTGGAATAACTGCCATCTGATGATATATACATGATGTCAGATGCTGTGACTCGCACTAAAACATTACTATTTGACAATATAACATAATTATGGTCCATTTTGATATATTCTTAATTTTCTGCAAAAATAAAACATTTTTTTGTCTTTCTAAAAAAATATATAATCTATTTTATTGTTGTTGGTGTTTATTTTGCAAAATGCATAGTTTGTTTTACAAAATAAGCTGGATAAAACTTTTAAATTAGATTTTGTTGTTTTTGTAAAACAATAGATGGATTTTGCAAAATGCATTTTAAATATCATTTCTTATTTGTAAAAATGAAATTACTTTTGCAAAAAATGTCGGAAATAGTTTCGACATTAATTTAATTATAGTAACAATATGAAAACAAAATCAATGGTGCTCAAAGCACAAGAGTTAACTCCAAAGGAGTTGGAAATTATTGAAGGTGGTGTGAATGAAAGTGATGTGGATAAAACTTACGATGGTGGTACATTGGAAGAGATAATTTGCACACCTAAGGATAATTAAATCTTGGGACTTATTCATTAGGACACTAAAATTTAAGCAAATCTGTGTATAATTTTATATATGGATTTGCTTTCTTTTCTTAAATTTTAATTTCAATGAAACAATATAAGGCAACTACTCCGATTCATACGGTTAGTAAAATCAGAAAAATTCTTTCCAATATTGGAATCTTACTCTTGGAACGACATATGATACACGACAAATTTAGCTCATGTCGTGTAGTAATAGGAAATGATGGACTTGGAAAATTAAATATTGGAACAAATGGCAAAGGACGTACGTTCGAATATTCTTTGGCAAGTGGATATGCCGAGTTTATGGAACGCTTAGAGAACCATTTACTGCTTAATTCTAAGAAAATGTTGACGGATAAAACTTTTAATATTTTTGAAGTCGCAAAAAAAGAAGAAAAAAAATCGGGGTTTCTTTATGATCAAAGAGAGAAAAATGTACCATTTAGTGATATATCAAAGACTTTCATGGAAGAAATCATTCGTATGTGTGGCTTTAATTCTGTTAATGAATTAAATGCTAATATAGCTCAGAATGCATCGAAAACGAAGCCTTTGGTCATTCCTTTCTATGATGTGAAAAATAAAACGGTGATAGAAATACCTATTGAATTTTCCCTATTGCTAACAGGTTCTAATGGTATGGCTTCTGGAAATACTCCAAAAGAAGCGATCCTTCAAGCATTATGTGAAATTTTTGAACGTTATGTAATAAGTGAGATATATTGGAATGAATATACACCACCAACTATACCATTATCATTTTTTGCCGAAACGGAAATTGGCAAAATACTAAGTCTATATCAGAAAGAAACGGGCAATAAAGTGATAGTAAAAGATTGTTCTTTGAATAAAGGCATTCCTGCTATTGGTTTAATCATTATAAATGAAAATGAACAACTATACAATTTTAAGATAGGGGTTGATTTTGTTCCAGCCGTAGCCTTAGAACGATGCTTCACGGAAATTCATCAAGGAAGAAATTCTTTTGAGGGGTTACCCTTTGAGTTTGTTAAGACAAAGGGTGTTGATGCAGCTGAAAAGAAATTTGTAGAAAGAAATCTAATCAAAATATTTATTAATGGTTCTGGTTTTTGGCCAATATCTGTGTTACATGGAGAAGAGAGTTATAGGTTTAAAGAATTTAATCACTTATTGGGTGAGAGTAATGCTTATGATTTGAAGTATTCGCTAGATCTTATCGAAAAAATGGGATACCATGTATATATACGTAATAATTCCTTTTTAGGTTTTCCTGCGTACTATGTTGTTGTGCCAGGAATGAGCCAAATAATAAAAACAAATCCATTTGTTTCAATTTACAAACCGTCTTTTGTGAATTTTTCATTAATTAATAAGCTTGGAAGTGTTACTGTTGAAATAGCACGCAAAGTCTTTACTGCGATTGATGAAAACTATGAGGTTCTTAAAGAAGAAGATTTCGCATTGAATAGAGTTTTTGTTTTCAATACTAATGAAGACTTAAGAGATTTGTCAATAGAAATGTTAGCTGCTTTGTTAGCCCTTTATCTAAAAGATGATATGAATGCCATTAAATATTTGGCTTTGTACTTAAATGGAAAAGATAAGAAGAAATATTCTTATTTTTATGCATGTCTCGATTATCTAAAGTTAAAAAATTCTTCCGCTTTTCCTGATGATGTACTTTCTGTTCTTTATGGGCATAAAATGATGACCGAAGTTGTTGGAGATTTGGATGATAGAAATGCTATTTTTCAGTATTATAAATTTCCGAATTGTCCTAATTGCGAGAAATGCAAACTCAAACAAGAATGTAAGCATGAGGCTATAATGCAACTTAATGATTGTGTAAATCGAAATTCTGCACTTCTAGACCAACAGGAAGTTCAATTTGATATAGAAAACAATAAAGAATAATATTATATGAATGCTACACATAGTGTTTTACATAAGCTAAGTATATTTTTATTCATACTAATGCATTTTGAAGTGAAATCTTTTGGGCAAAATTTGCATGGTCGTGTACTTGATAGTAGGGATTCTCCAGTCTTCTCCGCCGCTATTATTGCTCAAAATGATAAAAGCCAAACAGTTGCGACTTGTATTACAGATACTTGTGGGGCCTTTTGTTTTTTGAATTTACCAATCCCATATAAGTTAATAGTAAGTCATTTAGGATACAAAACCACCACTATCGTAGATTCGGTTAATCATCTTACTATAAGATTGGAAGATGCTACAACTGCCATCAATGAAATTACAGTAAGGGGTAATTTACAGATGCGAGTAAACGAGCATGGCGCATTAAAGTATGATGGAAATCAGCTTTCTCAACTTCATTCTGTTAGAAATGCTCTTGATATGCTGAATGAAATATCTGTAATACAAAGAAATGGTAGGGGGTACTCAATTATTGGAGCCTCATCATTTAACCTATTAATTAATGGTAAAAGCAGAGGAATGAACCAGGAACAAATATGTACTTATTTGTCTTCATTGCCCACCAATAGAGTTAAGGATATTGAGGTGTATTATAATTCTCCAGCAAAATTTGGTGTGCGAGGAGCATCAGTAAACATTTCTTTGATAGAAGAAAAAGAGAATTCGTTAAAAATCACAAGCGAATTATACGAAGAAACGATTAAGAGACATAATTTCTCAGAAAAAATAGGAATTAATATTGGTATTATAAATAAAAAACTATCACTATATATG
>OQVU01000009.1_pt1 | contig 48194 bp, 33 predicted proteins | sample 1691611 | NCBI WGS metagenome assembly OQVU01 (sample SAMN03418272, study PRJEB22391) | human gut metagenome | biome: human-gut; feature: organic feature; material: feces | host: Homo sapiens | place: Tanzania | collected 2013-01
TGATGAGAGGATCCGAACCGACCTCTCCGGTAGGAATCACGATGTTCATTCCCGGGACAGCACCCTGAAGTCCACGGCCGACATCTGCGATAGGGCGGCTCTCCAAAGTCTTTCCGACATCGACCGAGGCGACCGCGCCGGTAATGTCCGCCCTTTTCTGGGCGCCGTAGCCGACCACCACAACCTCGGAGAGCATCTCGTTGTCTTCTTTCATCATGATTGTCATCCCGTTCTTGGCAGTGACAATGACATCCTGATAACCAAGACAAGATACCTTGAGAGACGCGCCATTCGGCACGTTGATTGAGAATCTACCATCAACATCGGCGACGGTTCCGTTGTTTGTTCCCTGCTGGAACAGGCTGGCTCCGATGACAGGCTGTCCGTTCTGGTCAACTATACGGCCTTTGATGTTGATGTTTTGCGGCGCATTCACTTCAGCATTGACGCCAGAAGGATTTTCCGCGCTCACCCTAAGTCCGGGCAAGGTCAGGAAGCAGGCTACCATTATGGCAGCGGCTCCGTTTGACAAGTTAAAAATTCTTGCAAATCTATCCATAAACAGGTCGATCTGGTTACTAATTATTGCTATTAATTTTTACGAATTTAAGCAAAACACCTGTCAAAACAAAATATCGTTAAGAATTAGGCGGAAAGCCCATGCCAAGCCTATGCCATACTTAGACCATTAGTGAATGATTAATAACGTGTTACAGCGAAAACGGCGACACCTACCCGTAGATCTCCCGGAGGACGGAACTCAAAATGGAAAGCCAACGAGTTTTTCTTTGCCGTTTCTCCATCTATTGTAATTATTGTAAAATAATAGTACATTCGCAGGTATAAATTTTTGCAAAAATTTTCTACTTGAGACAAATGAGAGTCGTTGATAGCATAGAACATCAAATACGACAAAGCGAAGATGGCTGTCTTTTCTTTGCGTCAGATTTTGCGACATCCGGAAACGATGTCTTCATTAGCCGCCTGCTGTCAGGTTTTGTTGAAGCCGGACTGATTTGTCGTTTGGCTCAAGGCGTTTATTTCAAGCCTGTTAAAACACGTTTTGGAGTCTTGTATCCGGAAGTGTCTGAGATTGTGAAGGCCATAGCCAGACGTGACAATGCTCAAATACTTCCCACAGGAGAGACCGCTCAAAACTTACTTGGCTTATCCACCCAAATACCAATGAACTATGTCTACCTAACGTCTGGTTCAGCAAGGAAATTGACGGTTGGTTCAAAGACGATTGCCTTCAAACGTTGCGTTCCTAAGATTTTTGCTTGCAAAAATGAACTTATGGCCATATTGATCCAGGCTTTGAAATCCATCGGGCAAAAAAGAATAACGGACGAACATAAGGCTATAATTCGGGGACTTCTCAAAAAACATCTTCCGATTGAATCTTTGGATGAAGACTTGAGAACCGCTCCGGTTTGGGTGAGAAAAGTAATTTCAAATAGCATAAAGGAAATAGAAGATGAGAAGATGGATTGATGCCACACTGCCAGAGCGAAAATTTATGCTCCAACGAACCGCTGAAAATGAGAGGCTTCCAGAATATGCCGTCGAGAAGGACTGGTGGATCTGTATGACACTCAAGGCTCTATTCAACACCAAGTGCGGAAAGTACCTAGAGTTCAAAGGAGGCACAAGCCTTAGTAAAGGCTGGAGACTAATAGATAGGATGTCGGAAGATCTCGATCTGGCTTTAGACCACCGGTATTTTGCCGAGTCTCCAGATAATAATACCCAACTCAAGAATCTTCGCAAGAAAAGTAGGAGATTCGTGACTGAGGATTTGACCGGAGATCTTGAATCTTGCATGAAGGACCAGGGGCTTACAGGATTCAAAATAAAACCTGTCACCAATAACGCAGACGGAACGCCCATATCAACAGATGCCGACCCTACTGTTTTACTTGTTGATTACGAGCCGATTTCTGATTTCACATCGCCATACGTACCTTCCCGAATCAAGATAGAATTGAGTTGTCTGTCAATGGAAGAGCCGTTTGAGATAAAAAGTATTGCTTCTATGATCAGCAGAGTATTTCCGGAAGAGGATGAAGGATCTGAGAGTTTGATACCCGTTGTACTACCTTCCAGGACTTTTCTTGAAAAAGCGTTCCTGCTGAATGAAGAGTTTCAGAAAGACAACCCGAGAAGTCTTCGCATGACCAGACACCTTTACGATCTGGAGCACTTGATGGATACCGAATTCGGCATGAGCGCCCTGTCCGACCTTGAGCTTTATTCAAAAATCGTTGAACACCGCCGCAAGTTCTATCACGTAGGATACGCCGACTACGATAAGGACTATCCGGAAAGAATTGATTTCCTTCCGCCCGAACGTTGCATGGTTGCATGGAAAGCAGACTATGCGGAAATGATGGAACACTTCGTGTACGGTAAGAGGTTGACCTTTGAACAACTTCTTGAAAGGATCTCATTATTGCAGAGTCGGTTCCGCAAGCTCAAACAATAGCATCCTGCCGGATCCTTCAGTCATAGGCAGTGCAAGGAGTTTCTTCAAGAATCCCGTTGTCTTTGGAGAGACCTTCATGAGAATCACCGGATAGTCCGCAGACTATCCCAGGCTGAACACAAATGCATCACCTCTGTTTGTACCATATCCAAGCTCAGCATCCTGAATAGGCATCCACCGATAGGTTTTGACACCGTCATATTCAATCTCCACATAGTAATTGAATATGTTGGAGCCTATGTCACTCTGTCCAGGCTTGATGAACGGATTCGACTGGAACCGGAATATTCCCTCGCCAGAAGTCTCACCTTCGTATAAAGGGGGCGGTGTAACCTTGTAGCTATAGCCCTCGACCGGATAGGATTTCAGCAATGCCCCCGCCATCGGCGCACCGTCCTTTGTCAATATTTTAAGAAGCTGTTTTGATTTGTTTGTTTGAAGGTTTGAGAGTGAAAAACTTCAGGTTCGACCGCTTCTTCCAAGGAAGATAGCGGTGCTATCTGACTGAAGAAGCGGGAAGAAAATGAAGATTATTTCACCTCAAAGAACATTTCAAACAAATCAAAACAGCTTTTAACATTGAATGTGTCAGAAAGGAATGTATGGTGCTTCAAGCAGACTCTCCGATCTGCCAAGGCATTGATTATCATTTTTGTCAACAGCATGGCCTTGAAATAGGCCACGGAAATCGTGACCCACCACAAGATACGGAGCCGGAAGCCAACCTCCGGAAACATCCTTCTCGGCCGCGCACATTGACAACCACACGTACATCATAACTCAGATCACTGCCTTTCAATCCGAGCGCCCAGGGCGTTGAGACGGCCGTCGATGTCTTCGTAGCCGCGGTCAATCTGCTCCACATTGCCGATGACACTGGTGCCGCTTGCGGACATCGCGGCAATCAGCAATGCGATTCCGGCGCGGATGTCCGGCGAAAGCATCCGGCCAGGACGCAACTGAATCTTGTGGTCGTGGCCGATCACCACAGCGCGGTGAGGATCGCAAAGGATAATCTGGGCTCCCATGTCGATGAGCCTGTCCACAAAGAACAGGCGGCTCTCGAACATCTTCTGGTGGATAAGCACACTGCCACGGCACTGAGTGGCGACAACAAGCATTACGGACAGCAGATCCGGAGTGAGCCCCGGCCAAGGCGCGTCAGATATTGTCATTATTGAACCGTCCAGAAAAGAGTCAATCACATAACTCTCCTGAGCCGGCACGAATATGTCGCCACCACTCTGTTCCAGCCCGACTCCCAGACGGCGGAAAGATTCCGGAATAATCCCCAGATTATCCCAGGACACATCCTTGATCGTTATCGAGCTGCTGGTCATGGCTGCCATTCCTATGAACGAGCCCACCTCTATCATGTCCGGAAGCACCCTATGGGAAGCCCCGTGAAGCGAATTCACTCCCCTGACCCTCAAAAGATTGGATCCGATTCCATCTATTATCGCCCCCATGGAGACCAAAAGCCGGGAGAGTTGCTGGACGTACGGCTCACAGGCAGCGTTGTAAATGACGGTCTCCCCCTCGGCTAACGTCGCCGCCATGAGTATGTTAGCGGTTCCTGTAACAGAAGCCTCCTCCAAAAGCATACGACTGCCCTTCAACCCTGCCGGAGCTGAAAGGGAGAATGTTCCGACAGCTCTGTCATATTCAGCGGCCGCCCCAAGATTCATAAATCCTTGAATATGCGTGTCCACACGTCTGCGTCCTATCCTGTCTCCACCAGGCTTCGGTAAAAACGCATGGCCGAATCTGGCCAGCAGCGGACCTATGACCATCACGGAACCCCTGAGGGAAGCGCATTTGCCAATGAAGTCCTGGCTGGAGACATATTCAGTGTCTATACTGTCAGCCTTGAAACTGTAGCAGCCCTTCTCCAGTCTGGCGACCTTGACCCCCATTCCCTCAAGAAGAAGGATGAGGTTGCGGACATCCAGTATCTCCGGGATGTTTGAGATGACCACCTCGTCTTCCGTCAGCAGAACGGCACTGATGACCTCCAAAGCCTCGTTCTTTGCGCCTTGAGGATGAATGAACCCGCTCAACTCGCGTCCTCCTTCAATGACAAATGACCCCATTTGATGATTACTTGTTCAGACAAAGTTATATATTTGCGGTAAAAGAACAAAAAGATGATCAGCATAACACACGACCGACCGCTCGGTGACATCAACACATTCAGGATGCGAGTGTCCTGCTGCCTGTTCATTGAATATGACCGCGCGACGGATCTAAAGGATCTTGATTTCGAGAATATTCCCAAGCCAGTCAAGCACATAGGTTCAGGCAGCAACTTGCTGTTCACTGGAAACTTCAAGGGCACAATCCTACACTCAAAGATGGATTTCATCGAAAAGCTTTCCGATAATCTTTTTTCTGTGGGAGCGGGAGTCGGGTTCGACCGTTTCTGCGAATTTGCCGCGAGAGAGGGGCTTTGGGGGTCGGAGAACCTGTCTCTTATTCCGGGGGAGGTCGGAGCGGCGGCCGTGCAGAACATCGGAGCCTATGGAGTGGAGGTCAAGGACATCATCAAGACAGTACATGCGTTCGACACAATGAATAAAGAATATGTGAAATTCGATGTGTCCGAATGTGGATACGGTTACCGTGAGTCCAGATTCAAGAACACTGACAAGGACAGGTTCTTCATCACTCATGTGGTCTTCGCACTCTCACGTGAACCGAAACCGAGGCTTGATTACAGCAAGGTACTCGACTCTTTGAAGGACGATCCTTCCCTGACTCCAATGAAAGTCAGGGAAGCCGTGACAGCGATAAGGAAAGAAAAACTGCCTGATCCGGCAGAGATCGGAAGCGCCGGCAGTTTCTTCAAGAATCCAGTCATTTCCAATGATGACTTTGAAAAGCTTACCCCGAAATCCGGTATGGAAGTCCCTCACTATAAAGTTTCCGACGACTTGGTGAAAGTCCCGGCTGCATGGCTGATAGAACAGTGCGGATGGAAAGGCAAGCGTCTTGGTGGAGCCGCCGTGTGGGGAAAGCAGCCCTTGGTCATCGTAAACGCAACCGGCAAAGCCCTTCCATGCGAGATAATAAGCCTGGAGAACAGAATCCGCGAGAGCGTCCTCCAAAGATTCGGAATCAGGCTGGAATGCGAGGTCGAACACATCTGAAAAGCCTCTTGATCAGCTCTCCCACATACAGGTCTTCCTACTACCCGTAGATCTCCCGGAGGACGGCGAGGGAGCGGACATTGACGGCGGACTCGGTGTGGTACTCTATGTAGCCAAGGATGCACTCGGCGATCTCGTTGCGGTCGGTGCCTTTCAGCGGGAGAAGCATCGCCTCGCCGAAGGAACCGGTCAGCAGAGACTTGATGTGATCTAGATGTTTCCCTGCAAACGGGGCGAGGCCGAGCGAGTCGGGATTGAAGCCGAGGACGGAGCAGAGTTCCAGCAGGAACCACAGATGGAAATTGGCGAAGTCGCTCTGAAGCGCGTCAAGCGTCAGTATCGACCTTTTCAACCACTCGGAAAGCCCCTCCTCGTTGGTCTGATCCTTTATCACACGGAACAGCACCTCGCTCATGAAGAGGGTCATCGTGTTTTTATGAATATTCCCGCGCACACCCACAAGGGGGTTGACGCTGACGAAGTTGCGGGCGAACCAAAGATCCGACTTCGGGTTCCGGGTGACCTCCGCCTCAAGAATATTCAAGGGCAGGAAAAGGGCCATCGCTGTCTTGGGACTCACCTTCACAAGGAAGCCCCGCCTTCCATATTCCCGGCTGATCGTGTGCAGGACAATGGAATTCTCGCCGACCTTGGTGTGGCCGATGACTATGAGTTCAGCCTTTTCGCGCATCTGGCAACAACTTGCATCTTTTCCGGCAGCTTATTTTGCCGCCCGTTAAGCCACTGTGCCATCGCCCGCAGAGCCTTGCCACGGTGCGAGATCTCGTTCTTCTGCTCCTCCGTGATGTCGGCGGCGGTGAGTCCAGGATATTCATCAGGTATGAATATAGGGTCGTAGCCGAAGCCTCCCCTGCCGGACTTTTCCCGGGCGATCGTGCCTTCCATCGTCCCCTCGAACTGGTGCGCCTCCCCGTCCAGGATGAGGGTAACGACGCTGCGGAAACGCGCCCTGCGGCTGACCTCCCGCCCGGTCGCCTCCAGTGTAGCAAGTTCGGCAAGCACCTTGTCCATGTTCAGATTGAAGTCCTTGGACAGCCCCGCATAGCGCGCCGTGTAGACCCCGGGCGCGCCGCCGAGGGCATCCACCTCCAGCCCCGTGTCGTCCGCGAAGCAGTCGCAACCCTTTCTGTCGTAAATATACCGCGCCTTCTGGAGCGAGTTCTCCTGAAGCGTCTCCCCCGTCTCCGGAATGTCCTCCGTGATCCCGAAATCCGCCGGAGTAACCAGCTCAAACCCATCCCCAAGAATCTCGGAAGCCTCCCTCAGCTTCCCCCGGTTGCCCGTCGCAAAAACTATTTTTGTCATATTCATCCAATCAATAATCGCTCAAAAATACAATTTAATTCTATTTCTTCCACACTCTTTTTTCAGCCAGAGGGAAAGGATTGGGTCAGAGATTTCGTAGTTCATTGGCACTGACTTTGTTATCAGACCTTTCTCGGTCAAGGTCTTCTTGAGTCTGGTGATATTGGCGGCGGTACCCAAACGATAGGAATTATGTCCGGGGAAAGGGCGGATCGACCGGAGAAAGGGCTCGATTGCATCCACTTGTCCGGGGAAAGGGGCTTTGGGCGGAGAAAAATGGTCAAAGGGAAGAGCGGGCGACGAAGGCGAAGAGCTGACAGACCGTCCACGCGGGGCAAGATGCGGCGAGCTGTCAGGCACGGACGGCAGAATATTCCCGGAATAATCATGAAATAGCGGAAAATGCTTAAATTTGCGAGGTTGGCACGGGTGTTGCGCTCGTGCTTTGGCTTTCCGCCACTAGGGCGGAGGCGGAGATATTCAGGAATATATTCAAAGAATATGAAGATTAAATCATTGATAGCGGCTTCGCTGGCGGTAGTGGTCAGCACCGCGGCGTTCGGGCAGTCACAAAGTTTCAAGCTCGGGAAATGGACCGAAATCCAGAACTCTATACTCAAGGAGCTTAACCGCTCTTACGTGGATTCTCTTCCTGTGGACAGGATCGAAAGGGCCGGCATCAACGCGATGCTGGGGAGCCTTGACCCTTACACGGTCTACATCCCGGAGGAGGAGAACGAGGACCTTATGATGATGATCAACAAGTCCTACGGCGGCATCGGTGCGCTCATCTACAAGCCGGAGAAGGACGGGAACGTCATCATCAACGAGCCTTACAAAGGGTCACCGGCGGAGAAGCATGGATTGAGCTGCGGTGACGAGATTATGGAGATCGACGGGCAGAGCACCCACGGACTGACCAGCCAGGAATGCTCTGACAGGATGAAAGGCAAGCCTGGCACGACAGTCAAGTTCAAGGTGCTGAAGGTGCGCTCAAAGGAGGTTGTGGACATCATCGTCACACGCGAGAGGATCCATCTTCCTGACATTGAATATGCCGGGATGCTCAACGACACGACCGGCTACATCTACCAGAGCGGATTCACGGAGAACGTCTCCGGAGAGCTGCGGAACGCCTTCCTGAAACTCAAGAAGCAGGGTATGAAGAAACTGGTCCTCGACCTTCGCGGCAACGGCGGCGGACTGATGAGCGAGGCTGTGGGCATCGTGTCCCTCTTCGTGCCGAAAGGCTCGCTTGTAGTCTCATCGAAAGGCCAGGCAGCCGGCACCGAGACACAGTACAAGACCACTTCCGAACCGATCGACACCCGAATCCCTATCATCGTGATGGTGGACTCCGGTTCCGCCTCATCATCGGAAATCGTGACCGGAGCGCTCCAGGATCTTGACAGAGCCACGGTCATGGGCTCAAGAACCTTCGGCAAGGGACTCGTCCAGAGCATTCGCCCGCTCCCTTACAACGGGCAGCTGAAAGTCACCACGGCGAAGTACTACACCCCGTCAGGCCGCTGCGTCCAGGCGATAGACTACTCGCACCGCAACGATGACGGCAGCGTCGGGCATATTCCTGACTCACTGACACATGAGTTCAAGACCGCCCACGGCAGGACGGTGCGCGACGGCGGCGGCATCACCCCGGATGTCACGCTCAAGGGGCATGAGTACAGCCGCCTGACCTACTCCCTTGTCTATTCCGGAATCATCGAGCAGTTTGTACTTGAATATGTCCGCTCGCACGAAAGCGCGGACGAGGACTTCCACCTCAGCGACAAGGACTGGGCGGACTTCGTGGCATTCGCGAAGACCAAGGAGTTCGACTACCGCTCCGGCGCGAGAACCTACTTTGACCGGATGAAGAAGGAACTGGAGAGCGACGGGCTGTCAAAGAATATGTCAGCGGAGCTTGACGCCCTTCAGAAAGCTCTGGAGATGGACAAGGAAACGTTCCTCAGGCTCAAGAAGGACGAGATCGTTCCGTTCATCGAGGAGGAGATCACCGTCCGCTACCACTTTCAGGAGGCCGGCATCAAGATCCGCCTCCGCTACGACGACCAGCTCCGCGAGGCGCTCGCCAGCCCCATGATCGAGATCTGAGGCCGCCATCTTCTCCAGCCCACCTCTAAACCCGAATGACCGCCACCCAATCCCGACAACGTCTGCAAGGCTTGCCGGGCGGCAGAGCGACAGTATGGTAGGACGGCAATATGGCAGATTGGCAGAGCGGTTAAGCTGGCAAGGCTGGCATAGCTGCAGGCCTGGCACCGCCGCTTAGAGGATCTTCAGCGCTATGGCAGCGCAGGCCTCAGCGTCGGCCAGGGCATGGTGCCAGGCCTGCAGCTATGCCAGCCTTGCCAGCTTAAATGGTGCGTCAGATCGTAGCCGCAGGCGGCGGAGACGGTCTGGAGTTGGTGGTTGGGAAGGGTGTGACCGAAGTGCCTACGGGAGGCGGCAAGGGTATCAAAGAACTGATAGTCAGGGTAGTCCATCTGATAGACACGAAACACGCTCTTTAGGCAGCCCTCGTCGAAGCGGCTGTTGTGCGCCACCAAGGGCAGACCTTCGATCAAAGGCTCGATCTTTTCCCAGATGCGAGGGAAGACAGGCGCGTCATCCGTGTCCTCCGGGCCTAGACCGTGAACTTCCTGGCAAAACCATTTGTAGTACTCCGGCTCAGGATGGATCAGACTATAGAAACTGTCCGTCACCTCTCCGCCCCTCACAATCACGACCCCGACCGAGCAGACGCTGCTCGGGCACTCGTTGGCCGTCTCGAAATCAATCGCCGCAAAGTCTCTCACGGCTACCTCCGTTCATTGTCCGCTGTCCATCCATTGTCCGTGCAGGGAACCTTATAAAGGGAAGCCATACGGGCGATGTCGCCCTTTATGCTTTCACGCAGATCAAGTGGCGACAGCACCTCCACATCCGGTCCATGAGAGAGGATCTCCTGCACGAAATCGAAGGTCGGGGCGATGCGGTATCGGAAGACCGAACTCCCGTCCTTCCGCGGTTCCTCCTTCTGGGACTTGTGAAGCGGCAGTGTCCGGAAGTACTTGACCTGGTCCGCGGCGACGCGGATCTCAACGTCTACAGGTTCCTCCCCGACGATGATACCGAAATAGTTACGGAAGTAGCCTTCCGCGTCAAAGCCCTTCGGCAGTTCGTAGCGGATGTCCAGTTCCTCCATGTCCACAAAGCGGTCCAGCGAGTACACCCGCAGGCCCAAGTCGCTGTCTCCCAGCATATACCATCTTTGCTTGAAAAACTTGACGCAGTAGGGACGCACGTTGAAGCCGTGCGGCTCGGGATGACGGAAACTCTGGTAATAGAGCATGATGGTCTTGGAGTCCCTCATCGCGCTGATGACATTCGTGAGGAACTTCTCGCTGGAAGGCACCCTGTCCACGAGAATCCGATCCCTCATGTCCGAATTTTCCTGCAGCAAGTTGTTCATACACAGCGTGTGGAGCATCCAGTCGGCGGTCTCGTCGTTACCCACGTCCGAGTGTCCGATGTAGAAACCGAGGCTTCTGTCATTGAGAATCTCTATCCCGATAGTGTCGAAGATGGCGTCCTTGTGGTTGAAAAACGTTCTTTCCGACAGCGGGGCACCGGTCTCGTTAAGCGGGCTGCGACTCCATGCGTCACTGATCTCGCGGAAGGAGATGTACCCCTTGCGGTTGATCAGCTCAATCAGCCAGATGTACCTCCTGAAATAATTCTTAGCCATTGTCTATAAGTGTTTTATGAATATTCAAAAAAAATGAGCCTTCCTCGCTCCGGGAGACTTTCCCGCGGCAGCCTGCTTCGTGACACAAAGATAACGCTTTTTACTGAAAAAATGTGGCAGTAGGCAAGGCTTCGACATTCAGGAATATGAATATTCGGAACGATTGAGTATCTTTGCCTCCGAGAGGGTGCCGAAGGATTTGGCAGTGAAGCAGATCACCTTATCAACAAATCACACTTGTAACAGATTATGAATGTCGAAGAACTGAAAAAACAGCTGGAAAGCGGTGAACTCGTCGGGGAGGATCTCTCTGACACTGTGCTGGACGGGGTGGATTTCACTTCCTGCAAGCTAAGACGCGTGAGTTTCAAAGGCGCGAGCCTGTCCCGCTGCCGGTTCCGCAAGGCCGACATCGCCTGGTGTGATTTCCGCTACGCCCACATCGAGGCCGGCACATTCGAGGATGCCAAGGTGGACTTCTGCGATTTCTACAGGGCTTTGTTCGAAGGAATCGTAATCTTCAATCACAGCATCTTCTCCAATTGCAGCTTCACCAAATGCTATTTCGGTGACTCAGCGGTGATCCGTAAGGGCAACCTCAAGGACGGCCGTGTGCTCCAGCAGGACAAGGAGGCCTACCGGAAGTTCCTTTGCGACTGGCACGACTTCGGAACCGGTGAAAGGCAGAACGACCTGAACCGCAGGTCGGACTGGAGTCCGGAGGCGGCTCTGAAAGGGCGCTGGCTTGAGGCCGAGGAACTTTTCAAGAACTTCAACGCTCTGTGGACAGGCAAAGGATTCATCGCCGACGGCAACTGGGCCTATGTGCGCGGACGGCGCATGGAACGCCGCAGGATGCTGTCGGACTACGCCAATCCGAAAGTCAGCGCCACAGAGAAGGCCGTCAACACGTGGAAGATCATCACCAATTACTTCTCGGACATATTCTTCGGCTTCGGAGAGTCGATGTTCCGGATGGTGATGACCTACGTGGTCACTGTCTTCATTTTCGCCTGGGCCTTCACGTCAAACGTATCCATTCTGGAGTACGGCCAGGCCCTCGGAGTCAGCCTTAAGAACATGGCCGGCATGGATTCGGACATCCTGCGCGACGTGTCCCCGCTGGTGGACATGCTGAATGTCATCCAAACCACAATCGGCATCATCCTGACCGGTATCTTCGGCTTCATCCTCGGCAACAAGATACGCAACCAATAACAGCCGCAGGGCGCTTTGACAAGCCCCGCGGCCAGAAGAACCGGAACTCTGCCGGGTGGCAAGCCAGGAGATCTCAGCGGATGCCGAAGGTGATCAGGAGGCCGCGATGATCGCTGCACCAGATGTTGTTCGCAGGAAGGATCAACTCGTCCCGGACAACAGGGTCGTCAACGGGAGAGCCTTTCCCGATTGTCGCGGCAGGGCCGACCATCTGCGCTTTCAGCACACTGATCCTGTCATCCTCCAGATAGTACACAAAGTCTATCCTGTCACGCTCATCAGCCTCCGGAGCCCATGCGGTACCCTTCTTCGCATCCTTGTTGTAGACCGGCCAGGTGAATCCGGGATTGACAACAGGGTCTGGATAAACAACCCTGTAGGCATCCCGGAAACCTCTCGGCAGCAAGTAAGACGAGACGCTCCACGGAACGACAGCGCCATTGTGTCCCCAAAGATTCCCGGTCTCCTCCGTCCAGTCCAGATGAGACGGCTGGTTCAGGTCGCCGGCATAGACGCAGAGCCGCCCTTTCGCGGCCTGCTCCCTCACGTCATTGTCAAGATCCATGGCCATCTGAACCCTGTCTCCGCGGACATCCCTCTCGACGATCCGGTCCACATCGGTGATCGGGCCGCCAGCCAGCTTGTTCCAGCCATAGGGATCGGAACCGTCACCATAGCCCCTTGGAAGATAGCAGGCATAGTAATAATGGACGGAATGGGATGAGTACACGGCAACTTCACGACCATGGAAATCAATCACAGTCCTATAGAACCATTGCTGCTGCCCCGGAGCGGAGGTGGAAGCGACAGCGGCGGCACCCTCGACAACCGGATGCCTCGTCAACACTCCCCGCGTCCCTCTGCCGCTCATGCTGGTCTTGTAGTACCTGACACCGGTTTTTTTGAATATGTAGTCGATTGTCTGCCCAAGAATGTACTCGGCGGAAGCTTCCTCGACCTTTTCGTCCCCTTGGGAAGGGAACTCGCAGAACGAGGCCACATCCGGCATAAGAGCCAACAGCTGATCTTTGAAGACATCAAGGCCATTGTCAATGTTCCCGAGGCCTTCCCAGATGTTCAGCTGGAAGAAAGTCATCGGACGCACAGTGTCAGGACTCTCTCCCACACCGGGGGAAACGTCCGTCCGGACGTCAGCGCGGGAGAGCGTCTGACAAAAAAACATCGAAGCCAAAGCGGCGGCAAAAAATCCGAACCTCATGAATTAATGAATATCTTATTTTGCCCTATACTTGAAACACAGCGAGGAGCCGGCATCCTTAAGCACCAGTTCAAAACCAGCGGCCAATTCCGCCCCTGTCTTCTCAATGCAATCCATAGTGTCCTGATCCTCAAGCTCGTAGACTGCAGACTGGTCCAGACCTCTGAGCTTCACTACAATCTTTTCCTGAGGGCATTGCGATCTTCTGAAAGCCACAATGCGACCGGAGCGGTCAGACTTTCTGTCAAGCTGATAGGCAAGCCAGATGGCGTCGGATGTGGTGTCACCATAGCCGGAAAGCGGGTAGAAGTCCTCCAGGAAATAAGGCCGGATGTCGTGGAACTCCGCCAGACGCTTCTGCATCTCCAGGATGTTGAAGCCCGCCGAGGTGATCTTCCAGTTGAATGTGACGGCAGCCCCGTAGCTTGACCTCGTGGAGAAGACATCGGACTTGGCCAGACACGTGCCGCTTACCGGAAGCCACTGGCTAAGTCCGTAGGTGTGACACTGATAGCCGATAGGCTCGCCATAATTGTAGTCCGTTCTCCAAAGAGGGATGCTCCTTGAGGTCGCCTCCAGGTCAAGCCGTCTTCCACCACCGGCGCAGTTGTCGATGAACAGGTTCGGGAACTCCGAGCGCAGGTAATCCCAGAACTTATAGAGTCCGGAGATGTACCTGATCTCGCAGATACCATTACGGCCAGGCTCGTCATTGCTGTACCAGAACCACTCCGGATCAATGTTGTAGTCCTGACGATAGTGGTCTATCCTGTTGTCCCTTATCAGCTTGGCCACATTCTCCCTGAGCCATTTGTTGGCGTCCTCGTCGCCCAGATTGACCAGGAACGAGTCCTGGGTCTTCCTGTCGATCTCATGAGGAACAGCCTTGCCGCCACCGGCCAGCAACATGTACTCAGGATGCTCGTAAGCCCAGTAGGAATCCTTGATGGCCCTCTCCGGCTCAAACCAGACCATGAATTGGCATCCGACCTCATGAGCGACATCGGCGATGTCCCCCAAACCTCCGGGGAACCTCTTCCTGTCCACCTTCCAGTTGCCGACAGCGTTGGCCCAGTTGTAGCCGTTCCTCCAGTCGGAGGCCTTCTCGTACCAGCCGGCGTCAAGCCAGAAGATCTCCGGCAGGAGGCCGAACTCCTCATAGCGGTGAATAAGAGCCCTTGCATATTCAGAAGTCATGCAAGTATATTCATTGCAAGGAGAAGGATCGCCATAGTTGAAGCTGCTGCAGATCGGCGGCTCCACAGGATAGCCCCCGGCTCTCGGATAGTGATGCCTCATGATGAACTGCCTGAGGATATTCTGTCCGTCCATTCTGTCCTCGCCCTGCCAAGGGATCATCGCCGTCAGCGGAGTACGTATCTCCTCGCCCGGCAACAGATAGGTGTTCAGGTTCTTAAGTCCGGTCGAGACTCTGAAGCAATCCTGCTCGGGACGGATAATCTCCGCCTTCCAGGATCCCGTCCAACCGATGGCGAAGACCATGCCGCCTTCCGGTGTCTTGACGTTGAAATAAGGGAAGCTGACAGAGGACGAACGACCCAGGTTAGGAATCATGACCAAGGAGTCGCCGACTGAATATTCCTTCGTCTGTGCCATGAAATCATGCTTCCCGGCGTCGCTGCCTCTCGCATAGAAAAGTGACCAGTCCCCTTCCCGCCTCGACTTAAGGTCGATGTCGGCAGCCTTCACATCGGAGATCTGTCCGGAATTGCCGGAAGACAGGTTCTTGAAGTACAGGGTCCATTCCATCGCGTTGAAGTCATTGAAAGTCTTGACCCTGCACTCTACCCGAAGGCCGGTGCCCTTGTCCGTCCAGAAGAAAGACCTTTGAGTCTCGCCATTCTCCAGGGCGACCGGCGCCGACTTGGAGAAAGTCCATTTTTTCAGGAGAAGATCCGAAGACACTCCGTCATAGTTGAAGGAGAAAGGAGGCGTTGTTCCTTTAGAGAAATGCCTCTCGATCCATTTGTCGCAGGACTGATCCTTCGAGGTCATTACCATTGATGAACGGGCCGATGCCACACAGCAGCAAAACGCACCCAAAGCAAGTGCTATCAGTTTCGTTTTCATTGTTCTACGTATTTAATCAAAAGTGAGCTTTTGGGGTTGTCTAGTCTTAATGTCAATCCTTCGGAGAGCTCTAGTCCGGTCTTCTCCACAATCTTCCCGGTATCACTGTCCGTCAATCTGTAAAGCTTGTCGGGAGAGAGTCCTCCCAGGCGAACGACGCAATGATCGGCGCCGGAATCCTCCCTTCTGAAAGCGACCACGATTCCGGAGCCGTCCGAAGGCTTGTGCATCTGATAGGCCAGCCAGACATCGTGGCCCGTAAGATCACCGTCGCCGGTCAGAGGATAGTAGTCCTCGAAATAGTAGTCGCGGATGCCCCTGTACTCATTCAGCCGATCCTGCATCTCAATCACGGAGACACCCTTCTCCGTGATCTTCCAGTTGTAGATCAGCGTGGACGAGAGGCTTGACCTGAATGAATATTGGTCGGGCAGCAATATTCCCGTGCCATGAACCGGCAGGAAATAGTTGAGTCCGTAGGTGTGGCATTGGTAGCCATCGGGATCGTCGTAGTGGTAGTAGTCGCTCCTCCAGAGCGGAACGCTCCTGCTGACCGTCTCCCAATCAAGACGTTTCCCGCCGGAGGCGCAATTGTCGATGACCATCTCCGGGAACCGTTCAAGAAGGTAGTCCCAGAAGCGGTACAGGTTCTCGATGTGCCGGATCTCCTTCATGCCCTTCCTGCCAGGCTCGTCATTGTAGGCCCAGTACGGAGCCGGCTGGATGTTGCAGTCCTGTCTGTACCAATCGACTCCATTCTCCTCCATCAGATCGCCGTAGTACCTGCAGAGCCAGTCGCAGGCCTCGTCGTTGCCAAGATCGAAAAGCAGCCAGCCGGCCTGCTCGGATCCTTTGGGCTGAGGACAGTCTAGCATCCAGTCCTTGTGTTCCACCGACCATTGGGTTCCCTTGACAACCCTCTCAGGCTCAAACCACAGCATAAACTTCGCGCCGACAGCGTGAGCGGCGTCCGAAACCGGCTTCATCCCCTGAGGGAATCTCTTCGCGTCCACGGTCCAGTTCCCTGTCGTGGAAGCCCAGTTCTGTCCATGCTGATAGTCAGACGCTCCCGTGTGCCATCCTGCGTCAAGCCAGAATATGTCGGGAACCAAACCGAACATCCGGTAACGGTTGATCATCGCGACCGCCCACTCGGAGGTGATGCATGAATATTCCCCGAAAGGCTGAGGGTCACGGTAGTTGAAGCCACTGCTCAGGTAGTTCCGGACCTGCTCGCCGTGCACTTTCCGATAACGATGCTCCAGAAGGAAGCGGCGGAATCTGTTGTGGCCGTCCATCTGTTGCCCGCTCCAGAAAAGAAAGGCCACGGAAGGGACTCTGATCTCCTCCTCCGGCCTCAGGTACAAGTCAACGTCCGGCATGCCGGCGGACACATCCAGAGACTTTGAGTCGACAGACCTGAAGTCAGAGAACCAAGTGCCTGACCATCCGACCGACATCATGACTCCCTGGCCGGACGCCTTAGACTCAATGTTGTAGAAAGGGAAAGCCTCGCTCGACGACCTGCCGCCGGTAGGCTCGAAACGGACACTTCTGTCACCTTCAAGCAAGGCGGTTCTCGGAGCGTAGTCAGCCCTTGAGATCTTGTTGCCTTCCGCATAGTGCAGCGACACCGGACCCGCGGACGGGAACTTCATCCTCATGTCGGCCACCTTCACATCGGAGATCTGCCCGGAGTTATTTCCGGAAATATTCCTGAAACGCACCACCCATTCCACAAGGTTGCTTTCCGGGTAGCCCGTGACATCACAGATGACGGACAGCCCCTCCTTGGAACCGGTCCAGGTGTACCTGAAGGAAACAGCTGACGGATCGGCTGACGGCAGAACCTGACGACTTCTCTTCCAACGTCCCATGAACTCGGACGAAGGCACGCCGTCCAAAGCGAAGGAGAAAGGCAGGCCAGCGCCTTTTGAGAAACGGGAGTCTATCCACGATGAGATCCTCACCTTGTCTCCCGGCATGCTCACCACAGGCCGGGCTAAGGCCAGGCCGCCAGACATCAAAGACATCAGGACAGCTGCCAGAAAAACAAATGAAAAAACAGAACTTCTCATACTACAATCCCATTCTCTTCTCCAGAGCCTCTATCATTATGTGTATCACCTTGATGTGGATCTCCTGAATCCTGTCGGAGTGCGGTGCGTCAGGAGCCAGGACGGCGGCGTCGGCGGCTTCCGCCAACGGTCTGCCCTTCACGGAAGTCAAGGCGATCACCTTCATCCCGATCCTACGCGCGGCCTCGACCGCCTTGAGCACATTGCCGGATGTGCCGCTCGTACTGATCGCCAGAAGCACATCCCCCGGCTTACCGAAAGCCTCGACCCATCTTTGGAATATCTCCCCGAAAGAGAAGTCATTGCCCACACACGTGAAATAGGCCGGATCATTGATCGACATCGCCGGCAATGGTCTCCGGCTTCCTCTGAAACGACCCGTCAGTTCCTCCGCGAAATGGGTGGCGTCACACAGGGAGCCGCCGTTGCCGCAGCTCATCACCTTGCCACCCGCCTCCAACGACTCGGCAAGGATGTCCACACACCTGCCGATCGCCGGAACCGTGGCCGGATCGGCAAGGAACCCTTTCAACTCGTTCAAAGCCTCCTCAAGGCTATGCTCTATTATGTTCTTTGTCATATTCATAAATCAATTATCCATGAATATTCGCAGCCACCGAGAGTGCCGCGTAATCTCCTATCGATTCTCCGAGCGCTGCCGGGACAACCTTGCAGACCTTGTTCGCCAGAGGAAGAGCCTCTCTCGCAAGCACCTCGTCCACAAAAGGTTTCATCATGTCCTCATTTCTTGAATAGATGCTTCCGATCACGATGAGTTCCGGATTAAGGATGTCCATCACGACAGAGAGTCCGACCCCCAGATGGCGGGACGAGATCTCATAGACCTCCTTGGCCAGCGGGTCACCTTCCCTCGCGGCCTGGGCCACAATCTTCGCCGTGATCCTGTCCACGTCCCCGTCCGGACACCAGCTCACCTTCTGACCCATCTGAAGGCGTTCCTTCACAAGCGACTGAGCCAATTGCCTGATGCCGCCTCCGCTGCAGAATCCCTCGAAGGAACCGCTCTTGCCGTAGCCCACGGGGCCGTAGTTCTCCAGACGGATGTGTCCAAGCTCGCCGGCATTGTCGTTTGTCCCCGTGTAGAGCCTGCCGTCAAGAATCAGTCCGGCTCCCAGACCGGTGCCGAAAGTGAGGAACACCATGTTCCTCGAACCTTTGCCCGCACCGAATGTCCACTCGGCCAACGCGCAGGCATTGGCGTCGTTGTGCACGGCCACAGGAACGCCGAACTCCCCGGCAAGCAAACCGACAATCGGAATGTTGTCCCAACCGGGCAGGTTCGGCGGCGACATGATCACCCCCGCCTTGCTGTCCAACGGGCCGCCGCAGCTGACACCGATGGCATCTATTTCCTTATTGCTGACAGCATTACGCTTAAGAACCTCCCAGATTGCGGCCTTGATGCCGGCGATAGTCTCATTGACGCCGGTAGTTTCGAAATCCTCTTTGTCCCTTATCGTGATACCATCGTTTTCCGACTCCCCAAGAGTGACGGCGCACTTTGTCCCGCCGATGTCCACTCCAAGTAATAATCTTTTATCCATATTCTTAAACTCTTATCTCACTTCGAACATCTTGGTCTTCTTCAAAAGAGAGCGATACTCTTTCAGGTCGAACGGAGCGTTGCCGTAGAGATAGTGGTTCTCCAGCCGCTCTCCTGCCCTGCCCGTGTAGGAAATCTTGAATATTCCCTGGCCCTGCCTCTGAGGAAGAGAGGCGATCTCCGTCCTGCCGTTGGCGGCGACCTCATAGCTTCCTTTGAAAACGACATTCCCCGTCTTCACATCCGTGACGGTGACCGTTCCCGAGACATCCGATCTGGTGTCGTTGGCCACGACCAGCGGGTAACCGCCATCGACCGCGTCATTGATCAGCACGCAAACGTCGGTCTGGGCGTTCCTGATGAACCAATAGGCCATCTTCGGGCTGTTGTACCAATCCACGATCGCATCCGAGATCAAAGGCCAGCCGTCCCTGATGTTCCACCAAAGCATGCCGGTGTTCGGCTCGAACTTATGCCCGCGGAACTTCTCGATGAAGTACTTCATGGCCTCGGCCTGGACACTCTGCGAGGCAAAGATGAACTCGTCCAGATCCGTCGGGACAGTGCCGAACAAAAGTTTGACCTGATTGATCATCAGGTTGTTCCTCTCCGGAGTGTACCCCCATTCCTTGAATATTCTCACGGCCTTCGTCAGCCAGTCCTCGTTCCACCTTCTCGTCTTCACGTCGCTCCACGGGTAGACCGACTCCTTCGGGAACATCTTCTCAAGACTCTCTCTGTTCGGCATGCCGTGATAGCCTATCTCGCTGACGAATATGCACTTGGCCTCCGTGTAGAACGGATCCTTGTAGTAGCCTCTCGGTCCCCAGAGATGATCCTCCGGGATGTTTTCCGTGCTATAGGAAGTCGCCACAAGTTCCTCGCTCCAGTACGGAGACGAAGGCAGGTAAGGTCTTGTCGGATCCACCTCGTAAAGCACCGACGGGATGGTCACCCTTGACACGACATCGTCATTCGGATCCATCCGGAAGTTCCTCAGGGTGCCAAGCGTCAGAGTCTGGTCGTTCTCGTTGTTGCCCGCCCACAGAGCCAGGGAAGGATGCGAGCGGAGCTTGAGCGCCACCGAGCGCACCTCCTGCGCTATGGCCTTCTGGAAATCAGGATCCTGCGGGTAAAGCGTGCAGCCCATCGCGAAGTCCTGCCAGACAAGGATGCCGTTCCTGTCGCACAGATCAAAGAACGCATGATCCTCGTAGACGTTGCCGCCCCAGCATCTCAGCATGTTGCAGTTCAGATCCTTGGCGATCGCGAAGGCACTCTCAAGATGCTTGGTGTCACGGCTGTGGAAAGCGTCCATCGGAGTCCAGTTGCTGCCGTGAGCATAGATTTTCTCGCCGTTCACAATGAAGCAGAAACGACCCGGCGCGGACTCGGAGGTCGTGGGAGTCATGTCAAGTCTGACTGTCCTGACACCTATGCTTTTCCTGTCCGCGTCCACCTCCCTGCCATCCTGGTCAAGGATCCTGAATGTGGCGTCGTACAAGGCGGGATCCCCGTAGCCCCTCGGCCACCAGAAGTCCACATCGCTCAACCAGAACATCTCCCTCGCGGCGTGAGAGGTGATCTTCTTTGAACATCTTGCCTTCTCCACACCATCCTTGCTGATCGTGATCTCCGCCGTCATGGCGCCGTCCTGGTACTTCACCGGCAACGTGATGGTGTAGTCAAGGTAGACCGACGCGGTCCTCTCCTTCACGTTGGCATCCACGGTGTACCAATGGGTGTCCACAATGTGGACCGGAGGCTTGACCTCCAGTGTGACATCCCGCCACAGACCCGCGCTGACAAGCCTCGGCATGATGTCCCAGCCATAGGTGTGCGGAGCCCTCCGGGAATAGACCGATTCCAGCTGGGCGAAGTTGTAGCTGATGACAGGCGGAACGTTCCTGCGTCCTTCGATCACGGATGACCGGATGTAGACCTCAAGCAGGTTCTCCTCTCCGGGAGCGGCGACCGCGTCCGTGACATCATATTCATAATCAATCAGCATGTTTGACGCGCTGCCGATATGCCTACCGTTCAGGTAGATTTCGGCATAGCAGTCAATGCCGCCGAAGTGGATCGCCACCTCGTCCTCGTCCGAGCGCTCCGGAGAGACGAATTTTCTGCTATAACGCCACTGGCAGCCCTCGTAAGGCCTGAGCAGGTACACATTGCTCCCTATCTCGGGATTCTCCACAAGGCCGGCGGCCAGCAGGTCAAGCTCCACATTTCCAGGCACTTCCGCCTTGATGGTCTCATACTCGACACCCTGCATGCCTTCCGGCGAGACAACCGGGATCCTTTTCTGCTCCCAATAGTCCAAAGTCCAAGTCCCGTTCAACGAGACACTTTCCGCCGACAGCGGCAAGGCCCATACAAGCGACACTATCGCTGTAAGGATCAATGTTGACAAGCGATGCTTCATTTCACACTGAATATATTAGTTTTCATTTCCTGACGGTCTGACATTCCTGACGAACGGAATGAGCGCCACCATGTAGACCCAGACAATGGCAAGGGTGATGAGCGCGGAACCCTGTGTGCCGAACGTGTCCGTGATGACACCCAGAAGAGGAGGCAGTACAGCTCCTCCGCTCACGCCCACAATCAACAAGGCTGACACCTCGTTCGTCTTCTGAGGCATCTTCTGCATGGAGAGCGAGAAGATGATCGAGAACAGGTTGGCATAGCCAAGTCCGAAAAGAGCCACGAAGAACAGGATCATTGTCAGATTCCTTGAGAAGATCAAGCCGACAAGGCTCACAAGAGCCAGACACGAGCTGGCCGTGAAGAACTTGCTCGCGGAGAACCTCATCAAGACAACGCCGCCGAGGAAAGCGCCGACCGTCCTGGCGAGGAAGTAGACACTGTTGCCCATCCCGGCTTTCTCCAAAGGCAGGGAGCATCTCTCCTGCAGCAGCTTAGGAAACGTGACACCCATCCCGACATCCACACCGACAAGAACAAGGATGCCGATGAAGAAGAGGACGATGTACTTGTCCCTCAGCAACGAGAACGTTCTCGCGAATGTTATCTCCGACTTCTCTATCAACTGCTCCTGAATAGGAGAAACCGCGAGCCATGCCATCGCAAGGACGGTCACGGCGGCATAAACAGGGAAGATCGCCTTCCAGCCCCAGACGCTGCCCACGAACATCGCGGCAAGGATAGGCCCGAGGAACGAGCTCATGGCCTTGATGAACTGCCCCAAAGTGATCGTCCCGGTCAGCTTTTCCGCCGACACCACATTGGTCACCAGAGGATTGAGCGCCACCTGAAGCATCGTGTTGCCGATACCAAGCATGGCAAACGCGACAAGCACAAAGGCAAAGTCATATTTCAGGACAGGAATAAGCATGGCCAATGCGGTGATGGCGAAACTGACAACCACGGTCTTCTTACGTCCGATCCTGTTCATCAGCATTCCTGTCGGGATGGACAGAATGAGGAACCAAAGGAAGCAAGACAAGGAGATCAGCCCGGACACCTTGTCGTCCATGCCGGCGAAATCAGCCTTCACATAGCTGGTCGCCACGCCCACGATGTCCACGAATCCCATAATGAAAAAGCCGAACATTACAGGCAGGACTGCAAATTTGGAATTTGACTTCTGCATAATATAATATATAAGAATAATCTCGCTAACTCTTCAAGTTAATCGGTTAAATTTAGGCATTAATTTTCAATTTGCAAAAATATGCATAAAAATTAGGCAAATATCTTTTTTATGACTATGTTTGAACTGCCAACCGGCAGCGAACAGCGGCCACAAGCCCTGTTACTTAACTTGCAGCCGAACAGGCTCACATAACAACTTAGTACACAGTTAATCGATTAGTTGATGAAAAAGGCTTCAATGCAGGATATTGCCGACAAGGTCGGAGTCTCAAGATGCGCCGTCTCCCTCGTTCTCAGCGGCAAGGCTAAGGACAAGCGCATAAGCGAATCTTTGACAAACAGGATCATACAGGCAGCCAAGGAGTTGAACTACACCCCGAACGAACTGGCCAGAGGACTCCGCACCGGTCTGACCAAAACCCTTGGGGTCATCGTTGCCGACATCTCCAACGAGTTCTTCGGAGAGTTGGTCTATCATATTCAGCAGCAGGCAATTTCAATGGGCTATTCAACAATCGTGACCAACTCGAACGAGGATCCTGACCAGATGCTGAACGGCCTTCATCTTCTGGCCAACCGCCAGGTGGACGGCATCATCATGGTGCCGACCAACAACAGCCAGCACATCGCGAAGCAGATCATGGCGATGAATATTCCTTTCGTCCAGGTGGACCGCTTCATTCCGGGCGTGGACGCAAGCTATGTCATTCTGGACAATTTCAAGGCGTCGTACGACCTTACGGTAAGACTCCTGTCTTCGGGACGGAAGAGAATCGCCATGCTCAAGCACAAGACCAGCGCGTTGAACGGCAGACTTGAAGGCTACATCAAGGCTCTTGAGGACAATGGGAAACTCCATCCGGAATTAGTCAAGAACATCAACTACTCATCTGAGTCAGAGGACATTGAGCAAGCGATTGAAGACTTGTTCATCGGCTCCTCAACCGCAGACGCGGTGATTTTCCAGTCACATGAGCTGTTCTTCACAGCCATGAAACACCTCCGGCACAAAGAAATCGACTTCAGAGGAAAGGTCAGGGTGGCATGCTTTGACAAGACCGACGCGCTCGCTTTGGTCGATTTCCCTATGCTCTACGTCGAGCAACCAATCCCGAGCATGGGAAAGGAAGTAGTCAACATCTTGATAAACAGGATCAACGGCACCCCTTATACCATCCAGAAAGTCTTCGAAGGCAAGATTGTCGAAATCTAAAGCCTGTTTTCGAAGGCTAAGTTTTATCAATTTTCAAAGAACTTTGTCAGAAATCAAAGTTAATCGGTTTAATATTATTAATACATTTGCAACGTTAATTTCCACGTAGATACTGTTGTTATTGTCGTGGATTTACATTTAACCACATATTTAATCGATTAAGCATAACATCATTAACATAACAACAAAGGCGTATGGAAACAATCCTCAAATCCTGTATTTGCTTTTTGCTATTGGCGGTCATACAACTGCCCACGGCATTGCAATCTACCGCTGCGACCATCCCTCAACAAGACCTCGTTGTCAAAGGCGTGGTGGTCGATGCGGAGAACAATCCAGTAGTCGGAGCTTACATTGTTGAAAAAGGAACCAACAATGGAGCGATGGCAGACTCCAACGGACAATTCACAATCTCCGTCAAGGCGGGGGCAAGCCTTGAGATCACATGCATCGGCTACGCCACAAAGACTGTCGCGGCCTCAGGGCAGATGACGATCACTCTCTCGCAGGACAATCTGTTCCTTGACGAGACCGTTGTCGTGGGTTACGGTACCAAGCGCGTGGCCACGATCACGGGAAGCGTCTCGCAGATCAACACTGAAAAACTGACCACGGCTCCGGCCACCAACACCTCGCACACACTTGCCGGACAGCTTCCGGGACTTGTCTCCAAGCAGGTTTCCGGTCTTCCTGGACAGGACAACGCCTCACTGAACATCCGAGGCTTCGGCTCCCCTCTCGTGATCATCGACGGTGTCGAGGGCGACCTTACAAGGGTGGATCCGAACCAGATCGAGAGCGTGTCGATCCTTAAGGACGGAAGTGGCTCGATCTACGGTGCGAGAGCAGGTAACGGTGTGATCCTCGTGACCACGAAGACCGGCTCCAACCAGGCTCCTACAATCTCGGTGAACTCATCTGTCTCCCTTCAGGGCAACACCGTGACCACACGTCCGGCCAACTCATTCCAGAGAGCCCTTTTCCAGAACGACATCTACATGAACGGCGGCGGAGTGGAAGAACGCAAGCCTTACCTTGAAGAGGAGTTGGAACTCTTCAAACTCGGTACAAATCCGGAGTATCTGAACACGGACTGGTACAGCGCCGTCATCCGCAAATACGCTCCTCAGCAGAATCATAACATCTCTGTCTCAGGAGGTTCCGAAAAGACAAAGTACTACGGCTACTTCGGCTACAACCGGCAGGAACTTCAGTTCAAGCCGAACAGCGGACACTACGACAGGTACAACTTCCAGGTCAACTTCAGCACGAAGGTGAGCGACAGGATCAATGTCGGAATGAACATGCAGTACATGAAGGACGACAAGGACTACCCGAGCGGCGGTGACCTCTACCAGGACGGAACGAACTTCTGGCAGGGCATAATCTACTCGGCGGACCCTCGCTACCCTCTGTCACTCCCTGACAAGAGCAAGCTGTCCTACGCCAACATGCAGAACGGTTCGCCGATCTGGGCCGTGAACATCGACAACTCAGGCTACTACGATCTTCAGAACAACAACATGAAGTTCACGGGCTTCGCCGAGTACAATTCGAAATACGTTGAAGGGCTCAAGGCCAAGGCGAACATCATGTACGTCTACAACAGCTCATTCCTTAAATGGATGCACAAGCGCGGTTCGTTCTACACCTACGAGGCCGGAGCCGACTTCTATGGCTTCGCCGGCCAGTCGGTCGAGCCAAGCTCACTGCGTGAGGATCACGGCCAAGGGACGAATCTCGTGCAGCAATATTCATTGAACTACAACCGTGACTTCAACGGACACCACGTCAGCGGACTCGCTATGTTCGAGACCACGATCAACCACAACAAGAACTTCTACACTAAGGTTCAGGACTTCAAGACCACGATCATCGAAGAGATGGTGGCGGGTGACGCTGAGACGGCGGTCAACGGATCCGGAAGCAGCAACTATGGCCGCGTGTCGGTCATCGGACGACTCGACTACAACTACCGCGACAAGTACATGGTGGAGGCAACCGTACGAGGTGACGCCTCATCACGGTTCGCCAAGAAGTATAGGTGGGGTTGGTTCCCTAGCATATCCGCCGGATGGAACATCGCCAGAGAGGATTTCCTCAGCTCGGTGAGCGCTGTGGACAATCTGAAAATCCGCGCCAGCTACGGTACCTCCGGCTACGATGCCGTCGCAGACTTCAACTACCTGACCGGCTACACCTACGACGCTCCGTACACATTCGGAGAGAGCACTTCCATGGGACTTGCAGCCACGGGTATGGCCAACGAGCTTCTCTCATGGGAGAAGATGGCCATCTACAACTTCGGTCTGGATTTCTCGTTCTTCGGACGTAAGCTCTACGGAGAGTTCGACATGTTCCAGAGAGACCGCACAGGAATCCCTGGCTACAGGTCATCATCTCTCCCGAACACCTTCGGGGCGAAACTTCCTCAGGAGAACCTGAACTCGATCAGAAGCCGTGGCTTCGAACTGAGACTTGGAACATCCGGATCGATCAGCGACTTCACCTACGATGTCAACGCGAACATCTCCTGGAACAGATCCAAGTGGAGCTACTACGACCAGGCAGAAGAGACCGACCCTGACCGCAAGAGGCTCTATTTCAGAGAGGGACAGTGGATCGACAGACAAATCGGCTACAAGACCGACGGTCTGTTCGAGAGCCAGGAAGCCGTCGACAACTGGGGTGTCACGATTGACGAGCTGAACAACGACAACTCCACCCTTGCGGCAGGTGACGTCAGACTGGTGGACGTGAACAATGACGGAGTGATCAACTGGAAAGACCAGGTTGAGATCGGCAAGGGCAGCACTCCTCACTGGATGACAGGATGGAACTTCAACCTTGGCTACAAGGGCTTCGACCTTTCACTCCTGTTCCAGGGCGCGTGGGGCTACACCCTTGCGGTCTACTACGACACAAACACGGCAAGCTACTGCGACCTTTACTATGATCCGGTCCACAACGCCGACCCGAACGCTCTCGTGGCCAGGCCAAACGGAGCGGCCATCAACGGATGGGCTTCCGACTTCATGTACCGCGATGTCGCCTACCTCAGGCTCAAGAACGCATCGTTCGGCTACAGCATCCCTTCCAAGATTGTCAAGAAAATCGGACTCCAGAAGTGCAGGATTTATGTGGCGGGAATGAACCTCTTCACACTCAGCACTGTGTCAAAGTACAAAGTGGATCCTGAGGCCGGCGCCACCGTCGGATACTCCTACCCTCAGCAATACACGATAAGCGCAGGTTTGAATATTGTCCTTTAAGTTTTACGAATATGAAAAAGATAACATACAGTCTGCTGTTGTCAGCAATGATTCTGGGCACAGCTTGTTCAGACTACCTCGAACAGACCCCGACCAACAGGTACACGGACGCACAGGTGTGGCAGGATGAATTCCTGATCGACAGCCACCTGGCCGATCTCTACGCGATGAGCGCGTTCATGATCAACGATGCCGTGGCCCTTTACGGCAACTCTCCAGTCAATGTCGAGTTCTCCTCTTCCTCCAACTGGGGTTACAATCTTGGTGTCTCGGCGGAAGGAGAAGGCCCGATACACGCGAACACGATCAGCGACGAGTGCAAGTACAGCGGCCGTGGTGCCCAGGCCAACTATCTCGGAGTCAAGAAGTACGGCTTCCAGTCCAACGGTACGACCATGCGCTGGTGGAACAACGGCTACTACCTCAACCGCCAGCTCAACCACTTCATCGACAACATCGAGGACTCCCCTGCCAGCAACGCGCAGGTGCGTAAGGCCGAGGCCAGATTCCTCAGGGCATTCAACTATTTCGCCATGGTGAAGCGTTACGGCGGAGTTCCGATCATCACCAAAGAGACCTCCATCGACGCTCCTGACGAGGAGATGTACCCTAAACGCTCCACCGAGCAGGAAAGCTACGACTTCATCATCGACGAGCTGACGGACATCGCCGACAGACTGGAGGCGAAACCCGAGGCCGGTAGAGCGGGCAAGGGAGCGGCCTTGACATTGCTGAGCAGAGTCGCCCTCTACGCCGGAAGCATCCAGCAGTTCGGCAAGGTCGCCCTCGACGGACTGAACGGCATCCCTCAGGGAACAACGAAGAACTACTACCAGATCGCCGCCGACGCAGCCAAGAGAGTGATGACCGAGTGTGGCTATTCTCTTTACAAAGGAACGGCAGGGCAGTCCAAGGTCGAGGCGCTCAGAGACATATTCCTCGTGAAGGATAACTCCGAGGCCATCATGGTGAAGCGCCATCAAGGCAAGGGAGGCACACAGTACAGATGGTCATGGGACATCTGCAACTGCCCTAAACCAAACGCCTGGTCAGTAGGACAGTACTCGCTTCCATACTATGATTTCGTGGAGGATTTTGATTTCATCGACGGTACATCAGGAAAGATTGACAGAGCCGAATTGGAGTCCCACACCTGGAGCATGGAAGAGTTCATCGGCAAGAGAGACCCAAGGCTTGAGGCCTGGTTCTGGACGAACGGTTCGGAATGGCCTGGAGCGGTCGGAGGGGATGTGTTCGGGGAGAACACCATCAGCATGTACAACGGCATCCGCCTTGCTGACGGCAGCGTGTTCCACAACGTGACCACACCGGCCTACGAAGGAGTGATGTGCTACGGAGACCAGATGAACGAGTTCCGCGACCAGGGAAACCTCCACACCGGCTTCGGAATCCGCAAATACCTCGACCCAGGGGCAGACAACATGACGTGGTTCATCTATTCCACAACCGACTACGAGATCTTCCGGTACGCCGAGGTTCTGCTGAACTATGCCGAGGCACAGTTCGAGCTCGGAAACAAGGCCGAGGCGCTTGACGCGGTCAACCAGATCAGGAACCGCGCCGGAGCCGACGAGCTCAAGAGCATCGACAGGGAGAGCCTTCACCGCGAGCGCAAGCTTGAGCTTTGCTTCGAGGATCACCGCTACTGGGATCTCCGCCGCTGGAGAGAGGCCGAGGCAGAGCTTAACGGCCCTCACACCGGACTGAACTACCTTCTTGACTGGGAATCCTACAAACAGGGAACGCCAAGGTTCTGGCTTGAGATTAAGGAAAGGATCGACGACAGGATCCAGGATCCTCAGTTCCCGGCAAACAACTACTACATGCCGATCGGTGACGGTACCGTGGCACTCAACCCGAACATCGTGGAGAACCCGGGATACTAGCATCTGAATAATCATAAAACATATTCAACATGAGAAAGTTACTATCTATACTCACTATAACAGCGGCTGTCTGTGCGACAATGTCCTGCACCAAGGACGGCGGACTCTTCGGGAAAGGCTCCGTCAAGGCTAAGATCGTCGAGGAATATATGGACGGATCAAACGCCCTGTACTGGGGCGAAGGCGCGACTTTCGGACTTTTCAACAGTTCGAAGGCAAACGAGAAATACAGATTGTCTTCTGGCGCCGATTCCAGAAACGGGAAATTCAAATCTGATGGCGGGAACGACGGCGCCACCATCAGCGGCACTGTGGCAGTGTCTCCTTATTATGAAGGATCCACTGTCACCATGACGGATGGAGTCGCCACCATCAGGACAGTCGTTCCTTCAACAATCCGTTTCTCCAAAGCTGGAGTCTACGACGCAGGAGTCTGTCCGCTGGTGGCGGTTACCGACAAGAAAAAGAGCGACAATCTGTCATTCGTGGCTCCTCTCGGAGGTGTATCCGTGAAACTCACGGGAGAGGTGGTCATAAGCAAGGTCGAAATCACAGCCAAAGGCGGTGAGATCATCAACGGAGACATGATGGTCACTGCTGACAATGAAGGTGTGATCTCTGTACAGATGAGTGGTGGCTCCTCTACCACGGTCATCGATTGTGATGGCGGCATACAGCTGACGCAAGTGGCGAAGGATTTCGTGGTGTTCCTGCCTTACGGCAACTACGATGAGGGATTCAGCATCAAGGTACAGTCCGCCGACGGAGCTCTCAACTTCATCGACGTGGCCGGGCCGAAAAAGATCACCAAAGCCAGAGTACTCAACATCTCACGTCAACAGTTCGTACTCTACTCCGACATCAATGAAGATGAGACAGAAAGGGCCAACTGCTACATGATCACATCCGGCGGAGGCTACTACTTTGACGCCACGGTCAAAGGCAACGGACAGGCCGGTATCCATCCTACATTCAAGGATCAGTCAGCGACACTCTCTCCTGCCGGAGCCAAACTCGTCTGGGAAGAAGTCAGCGGACTCATCACCGGTGTCTCCTACGAGAACGGCAAGATCTACTTCGCATGCTCCGGCAAGGACGGCAACGCCGTCATCGCCGCGACAGACGAGACAGGAAACGTGATTTGGAGCTGGAACATCTGGAGTACAGGCAAGATAAAAGACCTGCATCTCGGAGAATGGGACTTCATGGACAGAAACCTCGGAGCGAAGTCAGTCGATGATCATGGACTCTACTTCCAGTGGGGCAGAAAGGATCCATTCTCATCAATCATCGAGTTCGACAGCGGAAAGGGAGAAGGCAAATTCCATCCTGTCGCCGGCGGGGCCAATGACAATGAAAACGTCAAGAACACTGTTGAATACTCAGTGGCACATCCGGACACTTACATCAGGGCATCCAGCCGCAACAATGACTGGCTGCTTGAGGCTCCGCAAAGATACCTTTGGGGTGTGAACTTCGAAGCTGACGGTCTTGCGGCCAAGTCTTCCATCAAGACCATCTACGACCCTTGCCCTGCGGGTTATTCAGTCTGCACGGCAAACGCACTTGCGGCAGGCCTCGGAGCCGGCGCATCCAACCAGGGTTCCTTCATCACGTTGTTCAACGGCCAGCTGAAGATTCCGGCCAGCGGATTCCTCTACTCCGGCGGTTACGGTTGGTTTAATCAGGAAGGCTTCTGCGGACTCTGGTCTTGCTCGACATCCTGGGGCAATCCTGAAAATGCGTTCAGACTGCGCGGAACAGACGATGCCTACGACAACTATGACCGCGCGACCGGACACCCTGTACGTTGCGTAAGATTCTCTAAATAATTTAATATTGGTTGTGTTGGAAGCCGGATCAGGGAAACCTGCCGGCTTCCTATTATCTTCTTTATGAAAAAAGTAATCCTCACACTATCGGTCATCGCTCTCGCGTTCGCGGTGTCTGCCTGCCAGAAGGACAGCGATGAAAAGAAAATCGAAAAAACCGCCCCTTACGCCCCCGAGATCTACTGGAACGACAGCTATTCCGGCAAATTAGGACTACAGCTTGGTTCTACGAAGTTCGGCAAGCCAAGGATGACCCTTGGCGGAGAGCTTCTTTACGTCACGGGAGTCAACTGCTACAACCTCTTCGTCCAATGCCACGAGGCGGACAGGATGGGGACCGCCATGATGGAGAGAACCGTCAAAGTCCTTGAGGAAGAGCAGGTTCCGATTGTACGCTTCAGTTGCAGTCCTTTCTATGCGAGCCAGATGCATTACTACACAGAACAGAAGGAGCAGTTTCTGTCGAATCTCAAGAAACTGGCCGACCTGTGCGACCAGAGGCACATTCTTCTCATCCCGTCGGTCTTCTGGAACAAGGAATGCTTCCCTGAATACTGCGGAGAGGAGATCAAGGCTTGGGGCAATACATCCAGCAAGACCTACAAGCTGATGATCGACTACACAAAGGACATCGTCAACACGCTGAAGGATCACAAATGTCTCGCAGCATGGGAGTTCGGCAATGAGTTCAACCTCGGGGCCGACATCGACATCGCAGGCTACGCGGAATTTCCGGCGGCAGCGGTAGAGACCGCATGCAAAGGATTCGCGGAGACCGTCGCCTCGCTCGACCCGCAGGACCGCCTGATACTCAGCGGACACAGTGTCATGCGCAACGCACAGTGGAACCTGGCGCACAACAAGTCCTGGGCAACCGACTCATTCAAGCAATATGTCGAGATCACAGGAGTGATGACGCCAAAGCCGATGAACGGAATGTCGGAACATGTCTACGATGAGCCACGGGTCTTCTCGGATCTTGGGGAACTGAACCTTTCCTATCAGGTGGCGAAGGCCAAGGAGGCGGCGGCCACATTGGGCAAGGCCTACTACATCGGCGAGTTCACCGGGCCGAAGACTGCCAGAGGTGACTCGACGATCGTCAAAAGACACTACTCAATGCACCTTTCTCAGAAAGTCCAGCTGTCACTGATCTGGAACTACGCCCTGAAAGGAGACATCGAATGGAGCTTCAAGGCCGGCACTGAATATGGCAACATGGCCTTCGGCTTCATGAGAAGGTACAACAACAAGTTCAAGGAGATCAAGCCGGAGTAGAAGGACTCCGTCCTAAAACCTGCACGGCAACGTAAGCAACTGGTACATGAGCGTTCTTGCAAGGCGCTCATGTCCTTTTGCGTTAGGGTGGAGCCTGTCGGTCTCGCTGTTGCCGAAATAGAGCACCTGTTCCTCAATCATCGGATTGATGCCGCACAGGGAATTCAGATCCACGACAGGGATTCCCCACACATTTCCCGCCTCCTTGACCGCGTTGACATATTCAAGGAAATAGATCCCGATCTTGTTCGGGAAAGACTCGTCCGGCTGGACATTCTCCGCGCCGAAGGTGGCGAAGGCCCTGTGGATAGGGGTGAGGATGACGATCTGCTTCTGCGGGAACATACTCTTCAATGTGCTGACAGCTATGTTGATGCGTCCCTTCAATGTCGTATTGTCCATCACCGGGGTTCTGGCGAGCCATTCATATTCCCTCGCAGGGTACCCCATCGCCGCCTTCGTGGTCTTGAGCGTCCGCTCGTACCATTCCCCCAAAGGAACGTCGCCGATGAAGTCATTTGTGCCAAGGAATATCGTGATGGCGTCGAAATCGTCACCGTGTTCCTTCCTCAACTGTTCCGCCTGATTGACGACATCATTCCATTGCCGTCCGCTGACACCATACACGAAAGGTCTGATCCCCAGCCACTTCTGGAGATAGCCCCAATAATGGATGTCATCCCGTCCGGTCCAGTCATGATTGTCCGGCACCGCGCCGGGATCTGTTATCGAATCACCGATAAAAGCCACTCTCGCCCCCTTCCAAGGATGCTCGATGGTTGCGTTCTGTGACATCATGGACAGCGGCGACAGCAACAATGCCGCCAGTAAGATCAACTTTTTCATTATTCTGAATATTTTTGTTCAAGGAGCAAGACACTCTGGGCAGGGACGGAGACCTTGTAGCTCTTCCCCGAAGACCTGAGGACACCGCAAGGCGAGATCATCGAATCATCATCCGGCAGACCGGCCTCTGTGTACCTGTAGACATCACAATCGCCGAGATTCACGTCATTGACGTTGAACAGATTGAACTCGGCATCGTCCTCCGAGCCGTTCGCGAAGACATAGGTCCACCTTCCGTCCTCAGACCTGAACGCGGTGCCGGCGGCATATTCATTCCGCAGGTCAAGCGGGAAGACCTCGTCGCCCCTCCTGACGAACCGGGTCAGAAGCGAGTAGGCGTAGTAGTTCGGCCTCGGCTGGTAGTCCTCCTCAAAGCCTTCCGCGTCCGCGCCCTGATAGGCACATTTCTTATAGCGCCAAAGGCCGAGCTGCTGCATCTCCTCGTAGGACGCGCCTTTGTTGTAGTACTGGTCGATCAGCGACCAATAGCTCGCGCCCACCGCACCGGCGTTCAGAAAATTCAGACAGTTGCGGGTGATCAGCACTCCCCTCTTGTACCAATTTATGTCCTTCTGCCTTGACGCTCCCTGGCAGAGGTTGGAGCCGAACTCGCCGACGAAATGATGCTTGCCTGTCTTCCTGACGACATCGATGTTGTCCTTCTCCCATCCGAGGGCATAACTGTTCGGCGACTCGTAGCCGCACATGTAGGTGTGGGTGTTGAACATGTCCGCATAGTCGGCAAGGTTGTCGGCGCACTCCTTCAGGAAGAACCGGCGGCAGTCCGTGTTGTCAGACAGATTGAAGCGCACCTTGTCACGGATACCGTCCCGTCGGAAGCGCCTGTCCAGAGCCTTTACGATCTGGATGTACTGATCCGGCTCGCAGACATTGCCGTCAGGCTCGTTGAAAGGAGTGACCTCCTTTATGCAGGTATAGCCCTTGTCCTCAATAAGATGCTTGACAACCACGGAGAAGTTCTCGGCAAACTCCTCATTGTCTCCCGGAGCCGTCACCCAGTTCGTCCCGTTCATGTCGCATAGGAAGTGCCTCTGTCCGTGAGAGGGAACGCTTTCGTCCACAAAGGAGCAGCACGCAGGGCAGCCCCACAGCACCAACGTCACACTCGCGCCCGTCTCCTGAGCCAGATCAAGCACCGCGCAGACAGACCTCATTTCGGCAGAATCAAAAGTAAACCTATCTATGTCAGCTACTTGGGAATCCTGATTGTCATTGACCGGCTCCCACCAATGAGGCAGCAGCATGACGCGGAATCTCTGAACATCCATCATCTTCACCCTGCGCACAACAATGTCACGCCAGTCCTCCAGGGTGGCGCCGTCGTTTCTGGTGACATTCTGGGAGATGAAATGAGGGTCAAGCTCCACTCCGAGCCCCTCAAGCCTTATCCCGGTGGATGACAACGGAGTCCTCACCTCGTAGGACGAACCCGTAACCGCCCCCGAGCAAGACGAGAGGACGGACAAACATAAGGCAGCCCGCAAGGCTCCTCTGAAACAGGAAATAATGTTCATTGTAAAATACTATTTGTTAGCTGCAAATATATGAATATTTTACTATATTTGCGAAGAAAAATACCCAATTTATTCGATTAAGTTATGCGATTTTCATTCTCTCTCACCACATGCTTGTGCCTTGCCGCCACAATGCTTTCCTGCTCTGTGGGAAACGAGGCCGGCAACTCGATCACGGACTTAAGATGCGAGTACCAGCGGTCACCTTTGACGGTGGACGTACAGACGCCTCGCTTCACCTGGATCTACGATGGGGTGGACGGCTTTGTCCAGCACTCCTATTCTTTGGCCGTAGCCAGTTCGGAAGAGAAGCTGTCATCCCCTGACATCTGGTGTTCCGGGACGGTCACCTCATCCGTTCCGTTCGCGAGGATGGAGGACACCGGTCTGATGGTAAGCGACCATGAATATTTCTGGCAGGTCACCGCCTGGAACGCGGACTCCACCAAGGTTCTTATCTCGGAGCCGGCGAAGTTCCGAACCGCGTTGATGGGCAGGACTGACTGGAAAGCGGTCTGGGTCACAGACTCCCATGACAAGGATTTCGAGGCGGCCCCGATGTTCAGGAAAGAGTTCGACGCCGGGCAGGATGTAGTCTCGGCGAGAGTCTACATGAGCGCGTGCGCCTACGCGGAGGTAAGACTGAACGGCGAGCCGGTCTCCGACGCGTTTCTTGATCCCGGCTACACCCATTACGACAAAAGGAATCTCTACACCGTAACGGACGTGACCGGAAAGGTCAGATCCGGAGAGAATGTGATCACCGCCGTGCTAGGCAACGGGTTCTACAATGAGATAAAGCCTGTGGCCACCTGGAATTTCGAGAATGCCAGATGGCGCGGCAGGGCGAGATTCATCCTGGAGCTGCATGTCACACACGCGGACGGAACCACGAGCGTGATCGCTTCCGACAAGACCTGGAAGACAACCGCCGACGGGCCGTACATCAGCAACAACATCTACTCGGGCGACACCTACGACGCCAGGAAAGAGATCGCCGGATGGTACGAGACCGGATTCGACGACTCCTCGTGGAGCACAGCAAGAGAGGTTCCGGACCCGTCGCCTCTGCTCGTGGCCCAGAAGATGCCGCAGATCAGGCCTACGGAAGAGATCGAGCCGGTCGCCGTCAGATCATTCGGAGACACATCGTACATATTCGATTTCGGAAAGAACATCTCCGGTGTGTGCAGGCTCCGCGTCAGCGGTGAGGCCGGCACGGAAGTGTCGGTCATCCATGCCGAGCTTGTCAAGGAAGACGGCAGCCTTGAGCCGGGGAACATCAACATCTACTACAAGCCTCTTCCAGGCTACGAGTTCCAGACAGACAAGTACATCCTCAAGGGAAGCGGCACTGAGGAATGGACTCCGTCCTTCACCTACCACGGATTCCGCTACGCCGAGGTCAAGACCAGCGTCCCGATGAAGCTGGACAAGGAGTCGCTCCATGCGCTGTACTTCTACACGGATCAGGAATCCGCCGGCACATTCGAATGTTCCAACAAGCTGCTGGACACCCTCTGGAACATGACCAGAAGAACCTACTGCAACAACTTCATGTCCATACCGACCGACTGTCCTCAAAGGGAGAAAAACGGTTGGACGGCGGACGCCTACCTCTCTCAGGAGATCGGTCTGCTGAACTACGACAGCATCCTCGCCTACGAGAAATGGCTGGACGATTTCATTGACAACCAGAAAGAGAGCGGGCAGATCTCCGGCATCATCCCGACAAGCGACTGGGGCTACGACGACTGGATCGGCCCGGTCTGGGACGCGGCCATGTTCATCATCCCGTACAACCTCTACCTTTACTACGGCGACAAGACCATCATCGAGAAGGTCTGGCCGATGTGCGAGAGGTACCTCGCCTACCTTAAGGCAAGGGAGGATCCGGACGGACTTGTGTCCTACGGAATCGGAGACTGGCTCCCATACGAGGCGAAGACCCCTACGGAGTTCACTTCCGCGCTGTTCTACTACTACGACTACAGGATTATGAAAGAGTTCTCTTTCATCCTCAGCAAAGAGTCCTCAACCCTGATGGCCAACGAGGATCGCCTGAGAAACGCCATCAACAAGAAGTTCTACAACCCGGAGACCGGAGTCTATGCTTCCGGTACGCAGACCGGCCAGGCAGCCGCCCTGTACGTCAAGGTCGTGCCGGGTCCGGAGATTCCAAAGGTTGTCGCGAAGCTGGAAGAGTTTGTCAAGGACAATGACGGCCACCTTAACTTCGGTTCGATGGGATCGAAGGTCGTCCTCAGGACATTGACTGAATATGGCCTTGCCGACCTGGCGTACGAAATGGCCTCGAAGGAGGATCATCCGTCCTGGCTCGCATGGATCCACGACGGCTACACCTCCCTTGCGGAGACCTGGACATTGTCACAAAGGTTCAACGACGCGTCGCTCGACCACATCTTCTTCGGAGACATCTCCGCATGGCTTGTGAACGACATCGTCGGCATCAGGAAAGACGATCTTGCCCCAGGTTTCGGCCACATCATCATCGTCCCTCATTTCGTCGAGGGTCTGGAGTGGGCCAATGCCTCCTACAACTCCGTCAGAGGCCTCATCAAGGCAGGCTGGAAAAAAGACGGACGCAAGATTCATCTTGAGGTCACCATCCCGGAGAACACCACCGCGACCGTACGGATCGACGGCGGCTCCGACCGCCAGCTGAGGCCAGGCACCCACAGAATCACCATCGACCGATAGCGCCTCCAGAGGAAAACGACGAGGCTCGGCAATCCTTTCGCCTGCGCCGCAAGTCCTGCATATTCTTAAAGGAATATGTTGGATTTGCGGCGCGGATGACTTACCTTTGCGTTAAGCCTTTGCTCTCAGCGTATAGCGCCGGCAAAGGCCAAGGCTAATTTGTAAAAGGAACCTAGTATGAGGCAGAGATTACATATTCAAATTTGATTAACGCAGATCATCATTGACATGAAACTTTTGAAGAAATTGCTTTTAGCAGGTGCGGCCATTTGCGCGGCATCGACATTGATTCTGTCCTGCGGCGGCTCCGGCCAGAAAGAGCAGGCAGAGCCTTCCGACGTTTCCGTATTGAAATCTCCGGACGGGAAGCTTTCCATGACATTCACCATCGCTCCGGACGGAAGTCCAACATATTCATTAAGTTACGGCGAGACCACCATTCTTCGTCCGAGCCATCTGGGGTATGAGATGCGCGGTGTGCTTAAGGCTGAAAAACTGGTTTTCGGGGACAAGGGCATCCGGAAAGAGGACGGGAAACCGTGCTGGTCTTTCCACGACGGATTCAAGGTGGAGAGCGTGGACACCTGCTCTTTCGACGAGACCTGGAGCCCTGTCTGGGGTGAGGAATCCGAGATTCGCAATCATTATAACGAACTGGCCGTCAACCTCGTGCAGACAGCCACAGACAGAAGGATGACCATTCGCTTCCGCCTTTTCGACGACGGCCTCGGCTTCCGTTACGAGTTCCCGGAACAGAAGGAGCTGACCTATTTCGTGATCAAGGATGAGTTGACGGAGTTCGCCATGGGCGGAGACTACACAGCGTTCTGGATCCCAGGCGATTACGACACGCAGGAGTATGAATATACCGTCTCCCGCCTCAGCGGGATCAAGTCCAGGATGGAGAGCGCGTTCTGCGGAAACTCATCACAGACACCATTCTCGATGACAGGGGTGCAGACCTCCCTTCAGATGAAGACCGACGAAGGGTTGTACGTGAATATTCATGAGGCCGCATTGGTTGATTATTCATGCATGAGTCTGGACCTGGATCCTTCGACTCTGACCTTCAGAACCGAGCTTACACCTGACGCGCAGGGTTGGCGCGGACGTCTTCAGACTCCTTGCAAGAGTCCTTGGAGAACTGTCCAGGTGGTGGATGACGCATGCAGGCAGCTGGAGTCAAGGCTGGTGCTGAATCTCAACGAGCCTTGTGCCTACGACGACGTCTCGTGGATTCATCCCGTGAAATATGTGGGTGTCTGGTGGGAGATGATCACCGGTAAAGGCTCCTGGGCCTACACGGACGACTTCTCCTCGGTTCATCTCGGTGTCACCGACTACGCCTCCGCCAAGCCTAACGGCAGGCACTCGGCCAACAACGAGAATGTCCGCAAGTACATTGACTTCGCGGCCAGGCACGGTTTCGACGAGGTGCTTGTGGAGGGCTGGAATGTCGGCTGGGAGGATTGGGCGAACTGTAACAAGGACTATGTGTTCGATTTCGTGACACCGTACCCTGATTTCGACATCAAGGCTCTGAATGACTATGCCCACTCGAAGGGTGTCAAGCTTCTCATGCATCACGAGACATCTTCTTCCGTGCGTAATTATGAAAGACACATGGATGCCGCCTACAGTCTTATGGAAAAGTATGGCTACGATGCCGTGAAGAGTGGCTATGTCGGTGACATTCTGCCTCTTGGAGAGCATCACTACGGTCAGTGGCTGGTCAATCACTATCTTTATGCCGTCAAGGAGGCCGCGAAGCACCACATCATGGTCAATGCCCATGAGGCTGTCCGTCCGACCGGTCTTTGCCGCACCTATCCTAACCTCGTCGGCAACGAGAGCGCAAGAGGTACTGAGTATCAGGCATTCGGCGGAACCCAGCCAATGCACGTGACCGTCCTTCCGTTCACAAGACTCAATGGCGGCCCGATGGATTTCACCCCGGGAATATTCGAGATGGATCTTTCCAGATTCTGCTCGAACACATCCAAGGTCAATGCCACCATCGCGAACCAGCTTGCACTTTATCTGACGATGTACTCCCCTCTCCAGATGGCCGCCGACTTCCCTGAGCATTATGAGCGTTTTGCCGACGCGTTCCAGTTCATCAAGAATGTCGCCGTGGACTGGCAGAAGAGCAAATATCTCCTCGCCGAGCCTGGTGACTACATTGTTGTCGCCCGCAAGGCCAAGAAATCAGGCCAATGGTTTGTCGGTGGTGTCACTGACGAGAACAGCAGGACTTTGGATGTCCCGATGAGCTTCCTGGATCCGGGAAAGACCTATGTGGCCAAGATCTATGCCGACGCTCCCGACGCCGACTACCAGAAGAATCCGCAGGCCTACACGATTACCGAACAGGAAGTGACTTCCGAAAGCGTGATCCCTGTCTTCATGGCCAGAGGCGGCGGTGTCGCCATCGAACTCACTGAGAAATAAGCCGGGGCTTAAAACCTCGCCCGGACAACGAAAATCCGGATTTTCCGGACAAAGCCCACTCATTTTTTAGAATTATTACTATATTTGGCAGTGTATGAAATGGACTTTGCAAGTATTATACAGTCAGATTCTTCTGATTGTCTTATGTTTATCGTTTCCCTCCCCGGACATCCAGGCGGCGGGAACCGACACGAGGAGCCGTGACACCTATCAGACCAAGACATCCTCTGACAAAATCACCGATAAAGTCACGGGAAAAATCACCACTGCCGACGGAGAGCCGTTGGCAGGGGCCAGCGTGATCATTAAAGGCACAAGAATCGGGACATCCGCTGACATTGACGGAAATTACACCATCAAGGCTCCCGCCGAAGGGGAATCTTATACTCTTGTGTTCCAGTACCTTGGCATGCGCACAAAGGAAATAACCGTCAGTGGACAGAGAACATTGAACGTCCGCCTTGAGGAGGATAACGAGCTGGACGGCTCGGTGATCATCGGTGCCTATGGAACGAAGCAAAGCCGTGAAGACTTGATCGGAAGCGCGTTTCAGGTAAACGCGGACCAGCTGAAAGACAAACCGAAAGCCCGCATTGACAACCTCCTGACCGGACTGGTTCCGGGTATGAGCATCGAGCCGAACACTGACGCCGCCGGCACGACCAGAAGCCGGTATGAAACCCGAATCAGGGGAGAAGCGTCCTTGAGTGCTTCGAACGAACCTCTCTGGGTCATCGACGGAGTGCCTGTCTACACAGGAGGCAGGACTAATCAGATGGCGGGAACATCTTACACCGTCTCGCCGTTGTCATACCTGAATCCTGATGACATAGAGTCCATTACGGTTCTGAAGGATGCTGACCAAGTGACCATTTACGGTGCGGACGGCTCCAACGGTGTCATTCTCGTGACCACGAAATCCGGCTCCAACAACAAGCCTCTCGCAATAAGCGCGAGAGTCAACTTCGGCGTGGCGACCATAGATAAAAGCACGGAGTTCCGAATGATGAGCCAGGAACAGTACCTTGCAGTCGCAAAAGAGGCCTGGGCCAATGCGGGAAACAGTCTTAAGACATTCCCCTATCAGGATAACGACTATAATTCTTACTCCACGACGGACACTGACTGGTCAAAAGAATATTTAGGAGTCGGCACCAATCTCTACGCCGACCTATCCCTCACCAGCGGCACGAAGAAGACCTCTAATTATGTGACAGGCTCTTACTACAAGACAGACAACACTGTAAAAAGTGACAGCCAGCAGCGCTTCTCCTTCAGGACCAGAAATTCCTACGATTTCACCAAATGGCTGAGATTCAACGCTCAGCTCTCAGCGTCCTACAACACAAACAATCTTTTCCCTCTGTACAGAGGCTTTCTTGAAACCCTTCCGATCTTTGAGCCGTACTTGAGTGACGGGTCGTTCAGGCTCTATAATAAGGTGTATGACGAGGCCTCCGGCGGATGGGTCATGCGTAAGTTCACAAAGAACGAGGTGCCTGCCCGTGAGGCCAACACCAACATACAGCGCTCAGTGATGACCTCCGCTAATTTTTCAGTAGAGGCGAAAATATTCGACGGACTGAAGTTCACCTCGCAGTATGCCATTGACTACACCCACAGTCACGAGGACATTTATTATTCACGGACGACTCTGAGCGGAATGGACTCGGCAGGAAATCCGAAAGGCAGTTCCCGCAGGGCTGACGCGTCATACATGAACTGGACTAATGTCGAACGGCTCAATTACGACAAGAGATTCGCTGACAGACATAACGTCAGCGCCTATGCCGGCATCGAGTTCAGACAGGTAAAGTATCAGACCCTGTACGCTACAGGCAGCGGATTCATGAACGATAACATTCAAGAGGTAGGATATGCGGACGAGGCCTCCAGGAAGGGCTATAGCTCGGCGAACATCGAACGCAAGATGTCCTTCCTCGGAAGGGCGGTATATTCCTACGACTCAAGGTATTACGCTTCATTCAACATCAGACGTGACGGCAACTCCGACTTCGGCGAATACTCCAGATGGTCCAACTTCTGGTCAGCCGGCCTGTCATGGAATGTCCACAAAGAGGATTTCTTCCGCAACGAACTGATAAAGATGCTGAAACTCAAGGCCTCGTTCGGATTTACAGGAAACTCCCGCGTGGACACATCCGGAGCAGACGGCACCTACGTCTATGGCAGCAGTTACTCCTACGCCGGCGGCACCGGAGCCATAATCGGCTCCATACCAAACCCTGGCCTCTCATGGGAGAAGACCAGGATGATCAATGCCGGTGTTCGTCTCGAACTCAGAAAGATAATCGACATCGAACTGGAGTACTACAACAATGTCACCAGTGACATGCTGAGCAAAATCTACGTTTCACGTGTACTATCCTCAGACAGAGTTTCTTCCAACATCGGAAGGATGAGGAACAGCGGAGTTGAGCTGAGCCTTTCAAGCACGAATTTCGCCCGCAGGAACTTCACATGGACGACGAATTTCAACATCGCGCATAACTCGAACAAGATTCTCGAATTGTACAACGGGGTTCCGACCAGTTTCGGATCTTACGCATGGATGGAAGGTTACGATTCCCAGACATGGAATCTTGTGCGCTGGGCTGGCGTGGATCCAAGCGACGGCTCTCCGATGTGGTATGACAAGAACGGAAACATCACCCGCACTTACAGTACCGCCAACAGGGTTCCTTATAAAAGCAGAACACCGATTCTGAGCGGAGGTCTGGTGAACAACCTCAGCTGGAAGAACTGGACTTTCTCGTTCCAGATCAATTATCTGATAGGCGGTTACGCATTGCCAACCTATGCAAGCATCTACTTTAAGGACGGCTATGACATCATAAGTGCAAACCAGGCCGTGGAGGTCTACAAATATAGATGGACTACTCCTGGGGTTCCTTCCAAGTTCCCGAAAGTGTCACAGCTTTCATCGAAATCGACGATGAACTCCACAAGATTCATCTACAACAGAACCAACTTCGATTTGAGCAATGTCTCAGTGACGTACAACCTTCCTGAGAAACTGCTTGCCAGAATGCACCTGAAGAGTGCGTCCGCATCCATGGTGATCGACAATCTCTACATATTCACGCCTGATCAGAAAAGCGGCCTGAACTCTTACAAGACCATGATGTATGGCTATCCGCGGACAAGGACATTGACACTCGGTGTCAACATCGGTTTTTAGTACATTTAACAATAATCCGAGAATGAGAATAATAAAGAATATACTTGCCTTCCTGTCGATGCTTCCGCTTCTGGCCTCTTGTCATTTTCTGGAGGTGGAAAAGACCGGCAAGACTTCCATAAAGAATTTTTACTCTGACATTTACGCATTGGAGGCTGCGGTGTCCGGCACTTATGGGCTTACTTACAAGTTCTATGACTCCTACATGGTTCTGTACCCGGAAGTGACAGGCGATCTTGTACGTTTCCAGTCAGGAACATCCGAATGGAGACAGCAGTTCGACTTTATTTCGGACGAAAGTGAGGAGACTACGGCGGTTGGATACATCTGGAAGAACGGCTATGAGATTATCGCCAATGCCAATGAGGTGATCCAGTACGGGCCATCTGTCTCCGAGCGCTTCCCGCAGCAGACCGCGACTGTCCGCAACTACATAGCCCAGGCATATTTTCTGAGAGCCTTGCTGCATCTGGATCTTTGCCTCGCTTATGGACAGACCTACACTTACAGCAACGATGCCTCGCACCTCGGAACAGCCGTGATGACCAAAATCCCTGATGTCAAGGATGAAATCGCAAGAAGTTCTGCCGCAAGCACTTATAGACAGATTCTTGGAGATCTCGAAACGGCGTTGGAGATGTTCTCCGACGGATGGAGCAAAGGATGTTTCTATGCGTCTCCTGCCGCCTGCAAAGCATTGATGGCCAGGATCCATCTCTACATGGGGAACTATGGAGACGCACTCAAATGTGCTTCTGAAGTGATTACCGGTTATGGCCTTTCACTGACTCCACGCTCTGATTATGTGGCGATGTTCTGCAGGCGCAAGGAAGGTCAGGAGGCGATATTCCGTCTCAACGGACTTTCCGCAGGAGCCAAGTTGAGGTCAACCTTCGATTACACGAATCCTCAGATGTATCCTTCGGGCAAACTCCTCGACCTTTTCAGTTCGGAAAGCAGCAGATGGGCCGGTTCGGACATCCGTTCCGAATTACTTTCCCACACAGCCGCAGACGGAAGAAGCTACAGCGGAGTTTGCATGAAATTTATTGACACCGAAGACATTGCCGAAAGCGAAAAACGCTACGACCCATTCGTCCTAAGGCTCTCGGAGATGTACCTGATCAGAGCCGAGGCCGCCTGCCACGAAGGAGATCTCGCCTCCGCGGCGGCTGATGTCGCAGCGCTGGAGGCAAGGGCAAGGGGCGTGAATGTGTCCGACATCGACATTGCTTATGCCAATGCAGATGACCTGGATGTGATTATCCAAAACGAACGCATCAAGGAGCTGTTTCTTGAGGGCCATCGATTGTTCGACATAACAAGAAGGCATGAGGCCTTGTCCAGAGATGCCGCCTGTGGCTCTTCCGTACTGTCCATGACGTTCCCGGATGACAGGTTCATACTCCCGGTACCGCTTGTGGAATTGGATGCGAACAAGGCTATGCAACCAAACCCTATAAACAGCACAAAAAGATGATTAACAAAGCATTACATAGATTTGGCACCATTTGGAGACTGTGGGGCAAAGGTCTCGGGCTGGCAGCATTGACCCTTACGGCCATGGTCTGCGCCTGCAACATGATCGAGACTTTCAAGGATTCCTTCGTGGCATTCGACACCGCGAAGTCCTCTGTGGTCAGCATCAACGCGGAAGGAGAGTTCACAGGCTCATACACAGTGCATTACACCGGCCCCAAGCCGACAGAACCGATTATCGTCTCATTCGAGGTGACTTGCGGCGGCGGATTGGCGGAGGGGACGGATTACAAAGTGGCGACAGCCGGGGGTAAGATCACATTCTTGCCTGGCGTGTATGACCAGGTTATCAAAATCGACTGGCTGCCTCATGACATCGATGCGTCGAAGGATAACACGGTGACCATCAGCCTGGTGTCAGCAGAAGGCGTGACGCTCGGCTATCCCGGTCCGGACAAACTGATGAAGGATTTGGTCCTCAGAAAGTACAGTGTAAGATAATAAGATAATAGCATATTAGTAATCAGGCATGGTTATGCCACAATTTTTAAATTTATGTTCAAACGGTTTTTATTGGCAGCTCTTGCGAGTGTAGCACTCTTCGCTGCCTGCGACAAGAACAAGGAGGAGGAAGAAATCATCCCCGTCTCATTCTCATCATTCGGCTTTTATGCCAAGGACAATGCCGGCGTTTTGAAGACTGATTATATCGCGGAAAACATCAGCACGGGCGTTATCAGTTTCACCTTACCCTATGGTACCGACCCTGCCGCTCTAAAGACTCTCGTTCCCGGGTTCGCGGTGACAGAGGGGGCTTCCGTGAACGTGGCTGACGCAAGCGGCGCTCCTGACGGGAAGAACATCGTAAGTGGTGTCACTCCTGTGGATTTCTCAGCCGAAGTACAGCTTGTGGTGTTCCTTAAGAATAATTTCAAGGCTTACAGCGTGACTGTGAAGATTGCGGAGCCGGCCAAGTGGGGCAAGGTTGCGGAGAGTGCATTGAGTGTTAAGAGTGACCCTGTCTTTGCGGTCAGTCCAAAAGACGGAGCAGTTTATGTTGCAGGTTCTTCTCTTAATGCCGAAGGCGTGGCAGAACCGCATATTTTCAAACTGGATGGTTCTGAGTTTAAGGATGTTGCAGGAGCATTGGCAGCTACAAAATCAGACTATTTTGCAGTAGATATCTGTCCTGACGGAACTCCTTACGTGTCATTCTTGGACAAAGGCGTAAAGAAGCAGTGCGTTATGAAGGTATCTGGTTCAAAAGCTGAATTGGTAGGAGCTGCTGACGCATTGTATTTGACTTCAGGCGGTTCAAATTCTGCAGTAGGACTATTTGCTTTATCCGCTTCTGATATCTGGTGCGCTCAGTACAATAATGAAAAAAAAGTTCTAGTGGAAAGACGTGCACTGAATCTTGCTCATTTCGATGGTTCTGCATGGACAAATGCCATTAGTATTCCTGGCAGGAATGCTACGGATTATGCTTATTGTGTTTTGGGCAAATATGTAGCTGGTGTTCCTTATTTGTTTATATATAACCAGAATACCCAGAGCGTTTCTTTGTACAAGTATGCTTCCAATGCTTGGGGTGCAGTATTTGAGAGTCTGAAACTGAAAAAGGCTGATGGATCTACAGATGCTATTCTCAATCTCAGGGCTTTTGATTTCGATATCGCTTCTAATGGAGATATCTATGTGATGGCAGGTGGAGACTATTCCGTTGAGAAATTGTTTAATCTTGCTGTAGTAAAGATAGCCGCTAAAGATAAAGCCCAGACGCTCATCGGTGGAGAAATGACTATTGACATCGACAAGAGTAGGTCTGCCTCAATGAGCCTTGATTCTAACGATGTGCCTTATGTTGTTTACACCAAACCGGAAGGTAATGACAAATATGCTTATTTCACATTCATTGACGCAAAGACAAAGACTTGGTCGAATGAAGAAAAACTATCTTCTAATCCAAGTGATTTTGTAGTTCTCAGATTTGATGACAAGGGCCTTGGATACATTGTTTCCAAGGAGACTATTGACAAAGCTACGAAGTATGTTCTTTATTCTTCTGGTGAGTAATTTAATAACCTTTTTTACGTTACTTAGATGTAATTGACTATAACCGGCCATCGCTACCTGGCACAGGCTTGACGATGGCCGGTTACTTTTTGGAATCATAAGGAAGTAATATGGTTGGATCAGGATTACCAAGGCATTTCGCGCTTGTCGCCATCACGTTAGCTTTGACCTGTAGCACCGGATTGGCCAAGGATGGCAGAGGCAAATCAGAGAGACACTCAAGACAAGTTTTGCAAGTGGCGCTTGTGGGCGACCCGCAAGTGGACAACGCGGCAGAGATGTGGTATGCGCGCAAGTCGATTTATCGTGAGCTGGCCAAAAGAAAGGATCTCGACCTGTGCCTTCTCTTAGGAGACCTGGTCAATGACAGTATGCCGTTATTGCCCGAGTCTTTGAGCATTATCGATTCTCTGCCATTTCCTTGTTTCTTGACTCCCGGCAATCATGACAGGGACGTTTACCGTGGCAGGAAGGCTTCCGGGAACGAGGACAGGCCTCGTGACTTGGTGACATGGCGCCGGGTTGTCGGTTATGTGGACACAAGTTTTGTCCGAGGAAATGTGCGGTTCATCATGATGAATAATGTGCGGCACTCTGAGGCTGGAATGACGGATTATGAGGGAGGGTTTACCGAGATGCAGAAACATTGGTTGGATTCATTGTTGAAAGAGGAGCCGGGAGACCGTGAGGCACGGACTGGCCGGTCGAGACACGATGAAAGAATCCCGGCATTGACCATACTCGCGACACACATTCCTTTTAGCCAGATGAAAGGCAGAGATTCCGTACTGGCGCTGATACCCGCCTCCGTACGAATGCTGTATGTCAGCGGGCATACTCATTCTGTGGCGAGGGACGATTCTATTCCCGAGATTACCGCCGGAGCCGCCTGCGGAAGTTGGTGGCGGGGAGTGAAAGATTCTGAAGGGGTACCTTACGCCATGCAGAACTGCGGTGCTCCAAGAGGCTATTTCGTGATGGAGATAAGGCGTGACGGAAATTATAAGCTCAGGTACAAATGCATAGGAAGGCCGGCATCTGAACAACTGTCGGTGTGGGCTATTCCGTGCAAGCGAGAGACGGATTTACGCGAACATGAAGCCGACGCTTCAGAGCAAGGAACTTCAAAGGCCGGAAGCGAGAGGAGCTATCGCCTGTATGTCAATGTTTTCGGAGGCGCCGCTGATGGCAAGGTGACTGTCCGATGTCCACGAAGGCGGACATGCGAGCCAAGCGACAGAACCGCTCCCGAGGTAGAGAATATAATAAAATTCAACGCCTCAATGTCACGCGAATACCGCAAGGAACATCAGGACGAGTTCATTCCGCTGCGCAGGAAGTCGTCTCCTCATCTTTGGCAAAGCCGGGAGTGTCTTCCCTATCCGCTTCCTGAATATGTCCGCGTCATCTATCGTGACAGTCACATGAAGATCAAGCAGCGCATCCGACTTCAACTCCTCCCATGATAGAAGAGCCGGTGGCAAGGCCTACCTTCCCTTCTTTCCGCTTGAGGACCTATGGCCGTACTTCTTGCGGGGACGGCCCTTGTCCTTGTTGGAGGACTTGAGCTTAGACTGGTCATCGGTGTGAGCCACGGCGGCGTAGAAAGGCTTTTTCTTGGCTTTGCCGTCAGCGGAACCGCTACCGGAACCGTCATTGGATGAACCATTGTCTGTGGTGGTGTCAACAAGTTCGTAGTCCAGAAGCCTCTGCTCCAGATTGGCGGCCTTCACACGGATCTTGACCGGGTCGCCGAGGCGGAAGACCTTGCCGGTGCGGCGGCCACGGATGAGGTAGTTCTGCTCGTCGAACTCGAAGAAGTCGGACTTCACATCGCGCAGGGCGACCATGCCTTCGATCATGGTAGGCTTGATCTCCAC
>OQVU01000018.1_pt1 | contig 40858 bp, 22 predicted proteins | sample 1691611 | NCBI WGS metagenome assembly OQVU01 (sample SAMN03418272, study PRJEB22391) | human gut metagenome | biome: human-gut; feature: organic feature; material: feces | host: Homo sapiens | place: Tanzania | collected 2013-01
TCTCGAACACATCGTCCAAGTGCTTCTCCTCCCATTCCCAGACCTTTCCGGCCTCAGGATGTCCGGCGTAGTCGAAACGGCGTGGATATACACAATAGCCGTAGTCCAACACGTTGGCGCAAAGATCCTTGGACAACAGGAACTGCTGCCGGCCCTTTTCCGACTCGATGAAATAGCCCAAGTCTATTGACAGGCTCCGCAGAGCCATGATGATGAGTCCCGGAGCGTTCTTCCGAGGGCATCTCGTCACGCAGCTCATGCACTCTCCGCAGTACCAGATCGTGTCGCTTTTGAGCAGTTTCTCGATCTCCTCATCGTCCTTGCTCTGGACGATGTCCACGATCCGCCGAGGATCATAGCGGTAGAACTCCGCCGCCGGACAGATGGCCGTGCAGGTGCCGCAGTTGATGCAGGCGTTAAGCCCCTCCTTCAGGCGGTAGTCCTTCATCAGGAGGTCATACAGTCGTCCCATCGCCTTTCTTTTTAGTCGGATATTTCTTAGCCAAAGCCTCCAGGTCGGACTTCGGATTCATATTCCTTTCCATCCTCGCCAACGTCCTGACGAAAGATTCAAGATCATCACGCGGAATGTCTCCCACGATCGTGGCGACCGCCTCAAGCGAAAGTTCAGTCACCTTGTCCTTGATTTTTCTGGAATATGGCGTGACCTCGATGAGGTTCTGCCTCCTGTCCTTAGGGTTGCTCACTCGCCGGACAAGTTTCCTGTTCTCCAGTCCGTCGATCAGTTTCACGATTGAATTCTTGTCCCTCATCGTGATGTCGGCTATCTGCTGTTGGGTCAGCACCCCCTCGTCCCAAAGTGTGTCCATCACCAGAAACTGCTCCGGAGTCAGGTTGAACCCGCCCTTCTGGAACACCTCCGACATACACTGCTTCACGCTGTTGTGCGCGATGTTAAGAAACATCAGTATCTGCTTTTCCAGTACCATATCTTATAGTAAGACCTTTTACTCTTTTTGCAAAGGTAATACAAAATGTCGAAAAAGCAACTGCTTGACTTAACTTCTTTCCTTCTAAGCAAGGCGACGTATCACGAGCGTCCTGTTTCTCTGTAAGCCTTAGGTGTACAATTATATTTTTTGGAAAACTCCCTGAAAAAGTAACTTTTATTGTTGAATCCAGAGTCGTACATTACCTCAAGGACAGTAAGTTCCGTGCTAAGCAGCAGAGAGGCTGCATGCTCAATCTTTACGTTTCTGATGAACTCACCAGGAGTCACATCTGAAATCTCCTTCATCTTCCTGTAGAGTTGCACCTTGCTGATGTTCAGGCTTTCGGACAGGAACGAAGGGGAAAGGTGCTCATCCGTCAGGTTCTTCTCCACAAGATCTGTAATCTTCAACATAAACCTCTTATCCTCTACATTCACGGCTTTGTCCTTATAGATGTCGGTAGACGAGCGGACGGAACTATAATAATCCTTCAAAGTGTTTCTGTCTGAGAGGATTCGATAGACGACCGATTTCAGATATTTAGGATAGAAAGGCTTAGGGATGAAGGCTTCACCTCCGAGTTCAGAACTGTTGATCCTCATCTCTATGTCATCCTTGAAAGTGAGGAACACTATCGGGATGTGTTTGGTAAGTTCATTAGACTTGATGAACCTGGCCAGTTCCGCGCCATCCATCCGAGGCATCACCATATCAGTAATGACAAGATCCACAAGAGTTTCCTTGAATATTTCCAAAGCTTCAACTCCATCTGAAGCCTCAAGGACATCTAACCTGTCGCAGAAAATGGACTTGATCATGGAACGGATTTCCCTGTCATCATCCACTACAAGAATCTGCTGACGCTGCTGAGACACATGTTGGTTCTGTTCATCCTCAGCAGAATCCGTCATCTCCTCCAACATTTGTTTCTTATCCCCGGCCAAATCCTTTCCGGCTATGAGATCTTTGGACAAATACGGATGTAAGAAACTGAACATCGTGTAGTCATTAGGCACGCTGGCGACAACGATATCTCCACCAAGAGCCTTCGACAGATCCAACGCCAAAGACAGACCTATGCCGTTCTGAAAAATCCGTCCCTTGGTGGCCTGACGCTCAAGATTGTCAAGAATAGAGAAACGGTTGAACACGGTTCCGATCTGTTCCGGTTTGATTCCTTTACCTGTATTTCTAATGTCAATTGTTATGCCTGTGTCCGAACCAGAAAGGCGCAACTGAATGCTTCCGGACTCAGGAGTGTACTTGAAGGCGTTAGACAGAAGATTGCTCACGATCTTCTCAAATGCGTCAGGATCAGTGACAAGCACTATCTTCCCGGAAGGTATCTCGGACTCAAACCGGATGTTCTTTTCCTCGGCGATCTCGGAAAAATTGTCGATGATGGAAACCAGCATCTCATTGACACAGAGCAGAGAGTACTGCATTGGCCTGTGTCCTGACTCAACCTTTCGAAAATCCATCAACTCTTGGATCAGTCTGTGCATCCTTCCGGCACTGTTCTGGATTATCGCAAGGTATTTCTTATCATCCATCTTCAATGACGCATCAGCGGCCAGATGGCCACACGACCCGCTGATGAGCGTCAGAGGGGTTCCGAACTCATGAGCAATGTTGGTGAAGAAGTTCAACTTGGCCTCATAGGTCTCTTGCTGCTGACGTTTGGCGGTTTCCGCCTTTTCGGCTTCCATGCGACGCCTTTCCCTTGTCTTGAACACAATATAGATCAACCATGCCGACAGGCAAAGAAGGACAGCATACAAAGCATACGCCCAACCAGTGCTCCACCATGGTCTCCGTATGACAATCCGCACAGAAGCAGGCTCAGGATTGATGAGTTTGTCACCGTTGGTTCCTTTAACCTTGAAAATATACTTTCCGGGAGGCACGTTCGTGAACACGGCGGAATGCGAATTTCCGTTGGGGATCCATTTTTCATCGAAGCCTTCCAGTATGTAGGAATATTCACAATTGGCGTTGTCTATATATTCAAGGGAGGAAAATGAGATGGTGAAGAAATTATCATCGTGAGACAGAATGACGGTGTTTCCGCCAAGGAAGTCAGACTTCGGCAAAGGATGCTGCCGGACTGAGAACCCTTCTATCAAAACAGGGGACATATACGATCTCTTGCGCATTGACTCTGGCGTGAACAGGTCATAACCGTTGTTGCCGCCAGCATAGAGCACGCCATCCTCATCCATGTAATAAGCCCCGTCACTGTACTCCTCCTGCATGGTCTGGTTCGAAGAATATCCCGTGAACACTTCTGAAACAGGATCAAACGAGGCCAGTCCACGGCTGGTGGTGAGCCACAGGGTTCCGTCATTGTCCCTGATTATGCCATGCACTGTGTTGTTCGCAAGGCCATCGTCTTCAGTCCAGGACTTGAATGAATACCCGTTATCAGGCCCGATGGTCAGTTTATTGAGGCCATAACTCGTGCCTATCCACAACACTGAATCCGACTCCGGGGCCACAGAAAGCACGTCATCACTTACAAGTTCATCGGCAAGTTCCGAGGTGTGGAATCGTTGGAAAAAGCCTGATGCAGGATCGAAGATGTTCACTCCTCCGCCCCTTGTCCCCAGACACAACCGTCCATCAGACAAAGGAGCTATTGAAAAGACACCGTTGTTGCCCAGGGAAGTCTCGTCAGACCTGTCATTCCTGTACTGATGCTGAGTGACTATCGAGTAACGGCCGTTCCGTCTCTCCAGTTTGAGCATGACAAGTCCATAGCCATAGGTTCCAAGCCAGATGCAATCGGTCCGATCGTCCACATAGATTGAATACACCGAACGGAACGCCCGTCCCTCAAGAGGCATGACATCCCCATAAGTTCCTGTCCCAGGAGAATAGACACTTATTCCGTAGCCATCATGCCCGATCACTACATCTCCACAGGAAGTCTCGGCAAGGGCATAAACAGAATTGTTCTCAGGGACGGAGGACAGAGGCAACTGGAGCGAAACTCCATTTCTGTCTATCATAGTCACACCATTGCCTTTTGTGCCGATGAAGAAATCCTTTGCGCGGGTCTTCAGAAAAGCCCTCACCGGGACATCCTTTCCGCAAAAATCAAGGCTTGACACGCTTGTGATGTTGTCCTCACGGTCATAAAGTTCAAGGACTCCGCTTCCGTCAGTGCCGCACCACATGATGTTTTCTATTCCGGCGCAGAGACAGAACATGCGATAACGGGAAAGCTCGTCGATCCTTGTCCAAGTTCCATCAGAGGAGGCGAACTTAAAGAACTCAGGGCGGTCGGTTGATGCGACCAATGATCCGTCATGACATCTGGCCATGGCTGTGACCTGCGCGCCGGACGGACTCCTGTACGTCAGGCCAACATTTCCGGAAGTCTTGTCGAAAGTGTGTATCCTGCCGCTCACACCACAAAGGAACACCTCGTTCCCGGAATCAATGACCTCATACAGTATCTCTTCCCCGAACAAAGGATGAGCGCCGGAGAAAGACACTTTGCCGGTCTCGTCGAATGAATACGACACACTGTAGGCGAACTTATCAGAAGTGTAAAGAAACAATTGGTCTTTTCCTACACAGATGATTTTCCTGATGTCGGAATCAACGCCCCCGATAGAGACAGGAGCCAGGCAGCCAGCACGACGGTCATAGCGATAGACACCATCTCCAAGGGATGAGCAGAACAACTCACCATCTACCGAGACCGACAGATAGTAGACATTGTCAGCAGAGCGGAACATGTCCGATGTTCCGGCCGCGAAAGTCCTTACGGTTCCCATTTCCGGATCAAGGCGGCAGACACCTCCGTCCGTCGCCAGCCAGATCATGCCTTCACCATCCTCGGCTATTGACATTATGATTGATCCCGGAACCGTTTCGGAATTACCGGGAACATGACGGAATGTCTTGCAGGTGGCTCCGGTGTAAAGATTCAATCCATCCCATGTGCCGACCCAAAGACGACCTTTGGAATCCTGAAAGAGACAACTGACAGAACTGTCAGACAGCCCGTCCCTGTTGGAAACCGATGTCATTCTCAACCTCGCTGTCACGGAAGGCACTATAATCAGCGACAGCATGAGCGTGGCGAAAAACCGTTCAATCATTCGTTTCATCATTCTCCTGAAATATTATGCAATTTACCGAATCTTACCTTACAAAACAACAGAAAAAACGGGAATCCGGAGGAATTCCCGTAAGCATACCATCCGCAGACCCGTCCTATTCGTAAGATGGAGGAAGTTCCTCCACCGCCCACTTGGAATCAGGTCTGGTTGATGTGGAATACTCAATGACAGCGCCTTTGCAGACATCGTCCCAATCCAGCCACGCCTTGTTGTGAGGTTTACCGTTGACTTTCAAGGCATACGTGTAGATTTTGGTCTCAGAGCCTCCTTTGATCACAATGTCGCCTTTGGCAAGATGTATGACAGCCGACTCAAATATTGGTGTATTGAGAGCAAAACCACCGGTTCCAGGAATCACAGGGAACATGCCAAGGCAAGCAAACACATAGAGCGAGCCCATCGTGCCAAGATCATCGTTCCCCGGCAACCCGTCACTACCGGAATGGTACATCTCATTAATGAGCCGATTGACCGTTTTGGAGGTCTTATACGGCTTTCCAAGCCAATCATATACCCAAGGAATATGAAAACTTGGCTCGTTACCGCAGGCATACCATTCCTGAGAATAGTTGGCGTCTAGCCTGACGAACAATTGATCCAGACGCCTCTCGGCCTCTTTCGCCCCGATGGTGTCGATCAAACCTTTCAGATTGTATGGCACGGCCCAGAAATAGTTTGTGTAGGTGGACTCTCTCCAGTCCTCACTGAGAGGTTTCCAATTTCCGTCCGGATCACGTGACTGGAGCCATCCGGTCTCCGGATTGAAAAGATTCTTCCAGTTTCGGGCTCTGTCAAAGTAATACCATGAAGAGAATTCATCTCCACAAGCTCTCAAAGCAAACTGACCGATAGCGAAATCAGCCGAAGTGTACTCCAACGCCACAGAAGCGTCATACCACCCTTTGTTCATGTACTGTTCAAGCCCTGGTCTCTCCTCGATATCTTGAGACTTCGCTCCGGCTTTCTCGGCGTTGACACGCATCCACTTGAATATCTCATCAGGATCGTAAGCCCTTGCTCCGAAGGCCCAGCCACTGGCTATCAATGCCGTGGTCGGATCCCCTTGCATGATTCCGGTCTCGACATTGGCCATCACCCAGCGTGGGAACGCTCCTGACTGCTCGGCGAAATCCTTGAGAGAAAGAACCGCCAGTGAGGCCACTTCCGGCTCAAGGATACTAAACAACTGAAACTGACCTCTGTAGGTATCCCAATTGCTGAACGATGTGTAGTGGTCACGGCTGCTTTTATGAATCTTGAAATCCGCCCCCATATATTCACCGTTCACATCGTTGCAGATGTTGGGGTGAAGGAAGGCATGATAGAGATTTGTGTAGAACTGGGTGACTCTGTCAGGGTTGGAGCCTGTCACCTCGATCTTGCCGAGCAGACGGTCCCATGCGTCTTCGGCTGAGTTCCTAAGCCCTTCGAAGTCCCATCCCGGATTCTCGGCCTTGAGGTTCTCCTTCGCGTTTTCCATCGACACATAGGAGATTGCAAACTTGTAGGACACCGATTCGCCCTTGGCGACATCGAACGTGAAGTAAAGTCCCGAACATGATCCCTCCGCGAAAGTGGAGCCTTTCTTCAAAACATCTTCCTTCCAGGAGCCGACAGCGGATGCCTTGTGATCGAACTCGGCGACGAAATAGACTTTGTAAGGAGTCCTCGCCCCGCAGAAATTGCCTCCCTCGGCATAGCCCTCACAGGAAGAAGGGCCTGTGACATAGGCAGCCGCCACTTCGATCGGCGTGGCCGCTATTCCGGATCCGAGGATCACAGAGGCTTTCCCTCCGCCATCAGGGAACTTGATCCTTGCCATTCCCGTACGTTTGGAGGCAGTGATCTCGACAACCGTGGAGTCCGCGACAACAGACTCATAATAGCCTGCGCATGTTTCCTTGTCCTCAATGGTCAAGGTGTTGTTCATCATCCATTCCGGTGAATCCACGATCTCTCCGGACACAGGCAGCATCGGGAAATTACCCAGATGACGGCATCCCGCGCCACTGAGCTGATTGACGACAAAGCCTCTTTGCCTGGCGAAGAAAGTAGGTGTGAACTGGACCATTCCACCTGGATAGACCGCTCCAGGATAGTTGAAACCAGCACTCAATCCGACACCGGAAGTGCCTATTGAAGTGTCAACCTTTCTTGAATATGTGTTCCCGGCGGACATGTTAAGCCCAGCGGTGAGCATAACCACCGCAAGAGCGATTCTTCTACCATGAATACTCATATGTTATTTTCCGCTTAGCGAGAATGGTCTGGAATCATGTGACACTCCCCTGCCGGTAGCCGGCCGAGGACCCATTTCGAACACCAGCGTGCCACCGTCCGAGATGTCCTTATAGGTGATGTAGTTCTTGTCATACGGATGACCGTCCAGTGTGGCCGACTGGATATAGACATTCTCTTTGGAGTTATTGTTGGCAATGACAGTGAACGTGTTGCCGTTTTCCAAGGCTATCGAAACCTTGTCGAAAGATGGACTGCCGATGACATATTCATCAGTGCCCGGACAGACGCTGTAGACGCCGATGGAACTGAGGATGTACCATGACGACATGCCCCCTTGATCCTCATCTCCAGGATAGCCTTTCTCCGAACCGTTGTAAAGTTTGTCACAAATCTCGCGGACGTGGAACTGGGTCTTCCATGGCTGGCCCGCATAGCAGTAGAGGTACGGCATATGCTGGACAGGCTGGTTGCCATGGGCATACTGTCCCATTCCGGCCAGAACCATCTCTGTCATCTCATGGATCATGCCGCCGTAGGACCCCACATTGACCGTGCTTGGAGACGAGAACACCTCATCGATCCTTGAGACGAACCTGTCCTCTCCGCCAAAGAGGTCAATCAGCCCTTTGACATCGTGGAATACTGACCAGGTGTAATGCCAGGCGTTGGCTTCCACAAACGGGTCACCCCACTCGTTCGGATCAAACGGTTCCCTCCATTTTCCATCCTTGTCCTTGCCTCTCATGAAGCCGACCTCAGGATCAAAGACATTACGATAGTTGTACATCTGACGGGAAAACACGTCCATGTAATGCTTGTTGCCGGTCATCTTGGCCAAGGCATAGCCGCAGAAATCATCGTAGGCATATTCCAAAGTCCGAGCGGTGGCGCCGCCTTCCTCGCAGGGGATGTAGCCGAGCGTGAAATATTCCTTCCATCCCGACCTACCGTTGGCTCCTGCCCAAGGTCCTTTGTTCATGGCTTCGTGGGCATAGGCCTTGAGCGCACGCTCCGGGTCGAAGTTTCTTATGCCTTTGGCCCATGCGTCAGCGAGCAGGGAGATGGCATGGTTGCCGAGCATTCCACCCGTCTCACCCGGAGCCGACCATTGCGGGAGCCAACCGCACTGGTCGTAAGCGTCCAGCAATGCGTTCATGTAGCGGCCCTGCATCTGCGGATGAAGAATGTTGTCAAGTGGGAACTGTGAGCGGAATGTGTCCCAAAAGCCATTGTCGGTGAACATGTACCCTTCGTGGATCTTGCCGTCATACGGGCTGTAGTAATGCGGATTTCCGTCAGCGTCAATCTCGTGGAACTGCCTTGAGAACAAGTTGGCTCGGAAAAGGCAGGAATAGAATGTGTACATTTTGGACTCGTCGGATGTCTCGATCCTCACACGGTTGAACAAGTCATTCCAGACCTTGCGGGAAGCGGCCTTTGTCTGTTCCACCCTCTTGAACGAACCAAGTTCCCTTGCGAGGGTGGTCTCAGCCTGCTCCATGGATATGTAAGAGGAGGTCACCTTGGCCTGAACCTTCACACCTGAACGGAACTCGATGTACGCTCCGACCTGTTTGCCGGATGCGGAGGCATTGGCGGCTGAAATCTGGTCGTCCACGTTGTTCCATGTTCCGTACGACTTGAATTCCTCGTCAAACTCAACGATGAAATGGCAACGGAAAGTCCCGGGGGCGTTGAGGAACTTGATGTTGTCAACCCAGCCTGTGATCCTTCTGGACTTGCCGTCAATGTTGACCTCACTGTCACCGATGTTGCCGTCAAGCAGAAGGTAAGCCTTGCCCTTGGACGGGTAGGAGAACCGGAAATGGGCGCAGCGCTCGGTAGTCGAGAACTCTGTCACGATACCGTTTTCGAACCTGACTTTGTAGCCGTCCGGATGGGCGTACTCGTTGTCATGACTGAACTCCGCACCCCTGGCTTCATCGTCAACGACAAGATCCCCAGTCTCCGGGAAGAGGGCGAACACCGCATAGTCATTCATCCAAGGACTGCACTGGTGCACCTGTTGGAATCCCCTGATCTTGTTGTCGGAATAGCAGTACTTCCAGCCGTTTCCGTTGACTCCGGTCTGTGCCGACCAGAAGTGCTGGGCAAACGGCCGGGCGACGGTCGGGTAAGTGTTGCCATAACTGAGTTCAAAGGAAGAATCCGTCCCCTGAAGGCTGTTGGCATATCTCACAAGATCCGTCTGTGCTGACGTGGTCACACACAATAACGCGCAGACCAATGTCACAAGTATATTCTTCATTCTAATAGTCTTTGATGTTCACATAAGAATCCGTTCTGAACGGAATAGCCGGAAGTCCGGCGGCGTTGTAAAGGTTGCAGACAGGGTTGTTGGCCCAGGCATACCTGACGGCGGTCGGGAAGCGGACCTCCGGAGAGGACACGATGACATCATGTCCCTTGACAACAGCGGTGGCTTTGTGGAACACATGATCACAACCAGCAATGTAGAATCCCTCGACCACGTTACCAGAGGCCTTGAGGCCTTCTGCGTTGTCAAAACATATTCTTATCTTTCCATCCTCGATCGTGTAGGATCTGAATGAAGGGCTTTCACACACGACATCCTTTCCGTAAGTCTTCCTCAAAGCCTGAAGTGCAAGCCTCTTGCCCACGTCAACCTTGTTCTTCGGATGGATGTCATTGGCCTCACCGATGTCGATTATGCATGCCAGCCCGGTGTTCTCAAGGTTGGTGGACTTTACCTGAGACTCTCGGAGCTCAGCCCAGTCAGACTCTTCCGCACCGGTCTGCACCGCCATGTAGTTGGCAAGCTGTACAATATAGAACGGGAATGAATATCCCCATCGGGTCCTCCAGTCATTGATCATGAGAGGAAGCAGCTCGGCATACTGGGCAGCCCTGCTTGTGTTGGCCTCGCCCTGATACCAGATCGCACCGGCGATGCGGTAGTCCACGATCGGATTGATCATGGCGTTGTACAGCCCTGTGGCTATGTTGGCCTCCTTCGACGCGTCAACCGGAAGGATAGGGGTCTTGGCAAGCGACATCGAGACTCTGTACTTCCACTCACCTGAAATCGGAATGCTTTCCTCACGGCCTTTCTTGTCAACCTTAGACAGGCGCATGGACGCAGGGTCACCATTGATGCCGCCAAGACCACCTGTGTCATGTACCCTCACAGCGATCACAGCCTTTCCGGCCTTCACCAATCCTGCCGGGACAGTATAGTCACGAGAGAATATGCAGCCTTCCGTGTGGCCGATCTCGACTCCGTTGAAGAATGTGAAGTCGTTGTCGTCCACCGCTCCGAGATGAAGGACAAGTTCCTTTCCGGCCCAATTCTTCGGAATCTCCACCGTGGTTCTCTCCCAGAACACACCGTCAAAGCCAAGCTCCCCGTTGTTCTGGATGTACCCCGGGACAGGGATGGTCTTCCAAGAAGAGTCGTCATAGTCAAGGGAACACCAAGGTGTGGATTCCGTGTAGGCCGGATCAACGACTTTCATCTCTTCTCCCCATTCACGGATCTCCTTAAGGAATTGCTGATGTCTGGCCTCCTTGTCAACAGGGGTATTCGCCACTTTCTCGAGATGTTTGTGGAAATACGGCATCTCGGCCAGAGATTCCTTGCTTGTCCAAGCCTCAGCCAAGGTACCTCCCCAGCATGACTCAATCAGGCCTATGGGGCAATCCAACTCAGTCATAAGGTACTTTCCGAAGAAATAGCCCGTCGCAGAGAAATCGAAAATGTTCTTGCCGGAGCATTTCTGCCAGCCTCCATAACGAATCTCAGCCTTCGTCATAGGTACCGGACTCACGGAATTCTCAACATGTAGAAGTCTTATCCTGTCACCATAGGCGTCAGCCTCGGCTATCTCTTTGTCCATTCCTGTTACATTGTCCCCAATCTTCATCTCCATGTTGGATTGTCCGCCACATAGCCAGACCTCACCGATAAGTACGTCCTTCAGGACAACCGGCTCACCGTCAGACACTGTGATAGTATAAGGTCCTCCGTATGCAGGAGTTCTTACGACCGCTTTCCAACTTCCGTCCGTACCAGCTGTAGCGCTGACCTCAGCCTTGTCCCAGGATGTCTTGACCGTGACTTTCTTTCCGGGAGCCGCGGTGCCCCAAATCTTGTTGTCAGCATTCTGCTGCATGACCATGTGATCCGTGAAGATGGATGGCATCCTCACCTTGGCGGACGCTCCGTTCGAAACGAGAACCAAAGCGAGAGCTGTCAATAGTATTCTGTCTTTCATACTCATAAAGTGTTTTTTTGTGTTATTTTACCTCAAATGTGTCGGTGCGGAACGGAATGACCGGCTGCCCGAACGAGTCCCAAAGGTGTCCGATGGCGTTGTTCTTGAAATTATAGCGGACGTACATCGGCTCGCCCACATCATAGCAGGAGACGTACAGCGCCGATGGATCGGTCCGTCTTCTGACAGCCTTGGCCGGTTTGAATTCCTTGTTGCTTCCAGCGATCTCGAAGCCTTCGATCTCACCGTCAATGATGAAACCGCTCTCGCTTCCGGTAAACTCGATCTTCACCTCTCCATTCGGTTGAACCTCCATCGACTTGTAGCGAGGACCGATCACCTTGATCGCGTCACCATAGCCATAGTCACGGCTAAGCGCCCACCAACAAAGCCTTTCGGCGATAGGTTCCTTTCTTTGGGGATGAATATTCCAAAGTTCATATTCATAGACCAGATCATTGGTGCTGACCATGCCGACATTGTCTATCATGTCCATGACTTTGGCCTGCTGCTCCCTGACGATCGCGGTGCCAAGATTGTCATCCCCGCTGTCATGAGGGGCCAACTCCACATAATAGAACGGTTTGCGTTCTCCTCCCCAAAGATCCCTCCAATGGTTGATAAGGCCGACCATCTTCTCCGCATAGCATGAGCTCCTGCCGATGTTAGTACATCCCTGATACCAAAGGAAACCTTTGATAGAGTAATCCCTTAAAGGCCAGATCATTCCATTGTAAAGCACCTCAAGCGCCTCATAGCCGGCAGTGCTCTTCCTGTATGAAGACGGATCATAGTCAGCATATCCCTTCTGGAGCGTTGCCGGGAACCAGGCTTCGATCCAAGTGCCACCACAACTTGAGTTGATCACACCAACAGGAACATTCAGTGCCTGCTGAAGATCCCTTCCGAACAAATACCCGATGGCGCTGAAAGTCCGGACGGTCTTCGGTCCAGCTTCATCCCAAGTTCCGTTTACATCCTCTTTCTTCTCGAAACCACCGTTAAGTCCTACATTGAAAAGACGCACATCCGGATAATGAGCGCTTTCCACTATGATGCGCTGGGCATTCTCGACGAAGCAATCGTGTCCTCCCTCGACCGTCATCCACATGTTGGACTGGCCGGAACAAAGCCAAACCTCTCCAATCAGAATGTTACGGAGCGTAAGCCTGTCACCGTCACTGATGGAGATGGTCCTCTTCTCAAACGAGGCTTCCGGGGTGTCCAGAAAGACTTTCCATTTCCCGTCCACATCGGCCTTGGCCGAAGCGGACGATCCCCATGAAGAGTTCACCCTGACCAGGGTTCCAGGCTTCGTCCAGCCCCATATCCCGGCCTTGGACTTCTGTTGGAGAACCATATTGTCGCCTATGATTCCCGGCAGCGTCACCTTCGCCGACATCACAAAGTTCGCGGATAGAAAAGCCGCGGCCATGAGTATCTTTTGTATTGTTTTCATCGTATTGTTTTCATGTTGAATGACACAAAGGCATCGGCGGCGTTCACGCCGGAAAAATATATTCCCGGACGGAAAGCGCTGTCCCACCTCATCAGCCGCTCAAGTCCTACGGGCAACGCACACTCATCGCCCTCATCCCCGGCCTCCCATTCGAAAGTAGCGTTCAAAGCACCTCTTACTGTGGCGGAAAGAGTCAGGGGAGCGGCCGGAAGCAGCCATGTCTTGATGACAGTCTCCTTTCCATCAAAGACAGTCTTCACAACCACTGCTTTGTTTTCCACAGCGATAGCCGCATAATCAGCGTGACTGCCGAAGAATATCAAACCTTTCACGGAGTCCTCCGCAGATTGGTTCACCTCAACGCTGACCGTGTAGTCCGTGCTGAACGTCCGTTGGCACAGCACCTCATAATCAGCTTTGGCGACAGGTCTGGACCACGAAGGATCCAGACTCTCCTTGGTGAAATCTTCGGAGAATTCCTCACAGATCGTCTGTACAGTGCCTCTGAACGGAGTGTTCTGCCTAACAGCCGCGGCGGCTCCGGTCACGCATCTGATCCATCCGTCATCCGTGCTCTCAAGCTCGCTCAGGAAAGGCCTCCTTCCAAGGAAGAAACGCTCGCCTGAAAAATAAGCGTGGCAAAGATAGAACAGCCGTCCGTCAGGAGTTTCGACCACGCTTCCGTGTCCAAGAGCCTTGACTTCCCCGTTCCCTCCGCGAAGGATAGGATTGCCAGGGCACTTCTCCCACGGCCCATCCACGTTCCTCGCCCTGGCCAGCCTGACTTCATAATCACTCATCGGGCCACAACATGCTCTCGCGGAGTACAGAAGATAGTACCAACCGTTCCTCTTGAACATGCACTGACCCTCCATACCTAGGCCTTCATCATCGCGGACAAGCGTAAACTCTTCTCCCTCAAGGCGAAGGCAATCGTCACTAAGTCTGCGACAAGCTATCTCATCAGGACACTTGTCAACCCCATGAGCCTTCCAGGACATGTAGAGGGTACCATCATCATTGAATATGTAACTGTCGATCTGCTCTGTTCCACTATCCAAAATACAGCCCAAATCCTTGTAGGGTCCCTCCGGAAAGTCCGCCACAGCCGCTCCTATGCAATGTTTGCCATCCGACACACGGCCTGCGGAATAGAAACAGTAGAATTTCCCGTTGTGTCCGAACAGTTCCGGCGCCCAGAAGCCCGTGTCTGTCCACTCCGGTTTTTCTTCAAGAATATTCCCGATCTGTTTCCAGTTCACAAGATCATCCGAGACATAAAGGGGATACCCCGGGGTCCAGTCGTAAGAACTTCCGGCAGCATAGTATTTCTCTCCCACCCTCATCACGGTCGGATCAGCCAGATCGCACCGGATGACAGGATTGTAAAAAGTTTTCACCTCCTTATTCGAGCAGGATGTGAAAGCGATGGCCGCCGAAACGACCGCACACAGACAAAAGATATTATTCATAAAACACGGAATCCAATGATCAGACCGGCCTCTCCATGGCCAGTCTGATCATCATCAAACATTACCAACCCTCGTTCTGCACAAGGTTCTTATTGGTCTGCATCTCCTCGTACGGGAACGGCCACTTGAGAAGTCTGTCTGACCAGGTCCCCTTGTCGCGAAGCTTGTCATACTGGATGTCATAGTTACCGGTGTCAGACGGATCTTCGCTCCTTACAGCCGGATTCTTGAATCCTTTGAGCCAAGCGCAGCTTGTTCCCCAATAGTCACCAACTCCATTGTCCGAAGTGTCGGTTATGAATGATTTGTAATCTCCCCAACGGATAAGATCGACATAGCGGTCGCAATCCTCCATACAAAGTTCGAAACGGCGCTCTGCCTTTATTCCGTAGGTAGCATTGTCCATGTCCAGAGCCGGGGCGTCCGATAGTCCGGCACGGTTGCGGACAAGATTCAAGGCCTGAAGTCCGGTGATGTCAGCGTCACCTTCTCCGTCCATGCAGCACGCCTCGGCGTACAGAAGGAGCACGTTCGAGTATCTCATGAGCGGGAAGTTGATGTCATTTCCATCGCTGTTTCCCGCTTTCACACGTTCCGGATTCATGTCGTCCAACCAGTTGTAATACTTCATGCGGAAATACCCCTGGTTGTCAAAGAGCATCTTCCCCTGCATGATTCCTCTGACAGAAGCGTCGAGATAAGGAAAATCGTAATATACTTCATCCCAAGTGGCGATGAATGCGCGACGTCTCACACTGTTGCCGTCATGCTTGCAGAAAGAGGAACCGAAAGCCCTCGTAGGGGTGACAAATCCCCAACCGTCTGAAGACGCCTGCTGAGAAGAGTTTGCAGGATTGTAGATCTCATCCGCACGCCAACCAATGTAGGCCCACCACCAATAAGGAGCGAGGGTTTCCTCCGTGGTGCTCCGCGTGTCTATCTCTAGAAGGTATTCATCACAGAAATCGGCCTCGGCGCGGAAGAGCGTGAGGTATTTGTAGTCAGGATTACCGTCAATCCATGTCATTCCTTCGGAAGTTCTCTTCTCCTTGATGTAAAGTGTGTTCTCTCCGTATTGGCTGAGATCCGAGGTCTTTGTCCAAAGGGCATATTTCCCTGAGTTGATGACCTTGGCAAGCCAAACCTTGGCGTTGGCATAATCATTCTGCCACATATACCCTTGACCGATGTAGGCATAGGCCGCCTCCTTGGTCCAACGTCCGCCGATGGCCGCCTGGCCTCCAAGACCGTTCTTGGAAGGGAGATCCTCAGCCGCTTCCTCATACTGGCCTATGATCCAAGGCCATGCTTCCTCAGCAGGCGTGTTGGCCGGATCGAAAGGATAATTGATGCCGTCAAGAGTGTGGGTGACAAGCGGAGCCGTTCCCCAAAGTTGGGTAAGACGAGCGGATGCCCATGCCCTCCAGCACTTCGCCTCGGCGATCACTCTCTTGCGCCCGGCGGAGCCGTCATTCAGTTTCTCTACGATGAGATTTGACTTGTAGATGATTTTGTAGAGTCTCTGGTAGATGTCCTTGTAAGGACCAGTCTCGGAATCATCGGTCAGAGCCGCCATCTTCTGGTAATCAGGGCCATCGTTGGGATCTGATCCTCCCGGCCAGAATTCCGCGACTTTCACCACGTTGGTCATTATGTAGTTCACTCCCCAGTCTCCGGTCATCAGATACCTTACCGTCGCATAGACATCAGCGATAAGCTGGTCCGCCGTAGCGTCATCAGCCTCGGAGTAAGTCTTGTCAACCTCGATCACTCCGTGCTGCTCGATGTTCAGCAGATCTTCCGAGCAGGAAGTGGCCACAGTCAATCCGAACGCAAGACCAAGAAAGGTTAATATATACTTTTTCATATCGATTGATCTATATTAGTTAAAATGTTATGTTGCATCCGACAGTGAATGTCCTTGGAGTCGGATAGTTATCGAAGTCGATTCCGGATCCATCCGCGGTCGCGGTCTCAGGGTCGGCTCCGAGATAGTTGGTGAACGTGAAGAAGTTGTCAAGGGAGACATAGACACGGGCCTTGGTCATGGCTGCGGTCTTGACAAGTTTCTCAGGCAGGGTATAACCAAGTTGGATCTGCTTGATTCTGAAATATGATCCGTTGGACAGGAGCATGGATGACTTGTTGTAATGCGTGTCTCCATTAGGATCCGGATGAGGATAGAGAGCCTTGTCACCGAGCAAGTCCCAACTCTTGTTCCAAAAATCGGCGTTTCGGTTGTTGTAGGCGCTTCCCACATTGAGGAACAATTTGTTGCCTGCCACTCCGCTACCGAAGATAACCATGTCAAAACCTTTCCAGGCGGCGTTGAGGGTAAGACCGTAAGTGAACTTAGGAATACCGGATCCAAGATAGGTCTTGTCCTTGTCATTGATCACACCGTCATCATTCAAGTCTTCGTAGATCGCGGCGCCATCCTTGGCGACACCAAGATAATTGTAGCCATAGTGTGTCCAGACAGGATGTCCCTGATCAAAGACAGAGATTCCAAGGCCGGCGATACGTGAGTTGCCGCCCATGTCAACGACCTCGTTGTGCAGGAAAGCTCCGTTTGTGCTGACTCCATAGGAAAAGTCTCCGATGGAATCCTGCCATCCGATCTCATATTCAAGTCCCCTGTTGTTCACCTTGCCGACGTTGCGTGTCACTGTGGATGTTCCGGAGGACAGAGGTGAGGTCATAGATACCAGCTGTCCGGTCGTGTTCTTGTCGAAGAAGTCAACGGCGAATGACAGCCTGTCGGAAAGCATCCTAACGTCAACACCGAAGTCAAACTGCTTCGAGGTCTCCCACTCGAGTGACGGGTTCGCAAGAATGTCCGAAGGAGAGATCGTGCTGATGATCGATCCTCCAATAGGATAACGGTCAGAGACATTGAGCGACGATGCGTAAGGATAGCCTGAAAGGATGTTCACATTACCGTTCACACCATAGGACGCGCGCACCTTGAGCAGGGAAAGTGTACTCTTGGAGACAGAATCCATGAAACGCTCGTTGGAGATGTTCCAACCGAGGGAGACGGATGGGAAATAACCCCACCTTGCCTCTGGAGAAAGTTTGGACGTGTCATAAGCATCAGCACGGAATGTGGCTTGGATGCTGTAACGGTTGTCGTAGGTGTAGCCGACACGACCGAAGTATGAGATGCTTCTTGAAATGCTCTCCTCACCCGCGACCGTATCGATGGCATCCGCTGTCGAGTAATTGAGGTAACGGAAATTAGCCGCGGCGTTCGAGAAAGTGTCTGTGGATCCGCTTGTGTAGTCGTACCAACTGTTCTGGTATGACATTCCGACCATAGCCGAGACCTCATGCTTTCCGAACGTTCCAAGATAGTTCGCGAAGTTCTCCCACTGGTAGTACCGCGTCATCGAGTTCGTGTGGGTGTAGTCCTGCTTAGTCCTTGTCGAAACAGAGAAATAGCAAGGCACGTGATAGCCATAGTAGTTCGTGGCCGCAAGCCTGTAGCCGAGACGTGATGTGACGGTCAGGCCCTTGAACGGAGTAAGATTGAGCGCAGTCGTGCCTCGGATGGCTATAGCCTTGTTCTGTCCGTTGTAGTCATAGTAGTTCGTCAATGGGTTCGCCAGGTCGGAATTATACTGAGGCACAGCCACATAGTCTCCATTGGCATTCTTCATGAACATATTCTCTCCCTCAGACGCGAACAGAGCCTGCATGTAGGCTGGAACGTTGTCCTTTGAGTAGAACATCGGAGTGAGAGGATCAATCTTCGAGGCCGAGAAAATGGAGTTGGTGTTCCTGTACTGTGTTCCGTCTCCGGTGTTGGCGTATTTGCCGGACTCAATGGAGTTGTTTGACTCGAACTTGAGCCATTTCTTGATGTTGTAGGAGCCGTTGACCTGGAATGTGGTTCTCTTAAGATAGTCCTGGTCTCCATAGAACATACCATCGTTGTCGAGATAGGTGGCCGCGGCATAGAAGGAACCCTTGTCCGAGCCGATCTCAAAACCGACTGTGTGACGCATGATGCTGCCTCCGTCACCGTAAAGGGCTTCATACCAGTCTGTGTCAGTTCCATCCCATTTGTCCATCAGAGTGCCGTTGCCGGCGGCTCGCTGGTAAGCGATATATTCTTCCGCATTCATCACGTTCGGCTTGTAGCCAAGGGAGTTGAAACCATAACTGACATCATAGAATATCCTGCCCTCGCCTTTTTTTCCACTCTTGGTGGTGATCAGGATGACACCGTTTCCGGCCTCGGCTCCATAGATGGCGGCGGATGCTCCGTCCTTCAGGATTTCCATCGACTCCACAATCTGCGGATCGAGATAGGAGATGTCAGAGACCTTCAGACCATCGACGATGTAAAGAGGTTCGCTTGAGCCTGAGGAGTTCGAGGAGACACCACGGATCCTGATGGAAGTCGTAGAGTTAGGCTCAGCCGAGTTGCTCATCACAAGAACACCTGCGGCCTTTCCCTGCAAGGCGTGCTGAATGTCCTCAACTCCGCGCGACGCAAGGTCATCACTCTTGACGGATGCGATCGCGCCGGTAATGTTGCTTTTCTTCTGCACACCATAGCCGACAACAACAAGGGCGTCCAGAGACATCAAGTCCTCCTTCAGCACAACCTGCATTGTCTCTGCGGATGTCACATCAACAGTCTTTGTCACATAACCCATGAAAGAGAATGTGACTTTCTGGCCGACGGTGACATTCTTAAGGGAGAAGCCACCTTCGCCGTCGGTCGTGGTACCGTTCGAGGTCCCTTCCACCAATACCTGAACACCGGGTATCGAGATTCCGTTCCCATCCAACACTATACCCGAAAGCGGATGAGTCTGCGCCTCTGCATTCCAACAGAAGAATGATGAAATGACAATCAAAGCGGCGGCAAGGATCGATTTGAATAACAATCTGTCCATAAAACTTGATTATTGGTTTGTAGTATTATTGCAGTCCTGTCGGTTCTTTTGAGAATCAGCGTAAGCCTTGTATGTGGCGGCCAGATCAGCGGTTCTCAGGAACACATACCTGTGACCGTCATTGCGGGCGAGAATCCTGTCTTTCAATTCCTTGGCGTATGTGAGACAGTCAGAGCTCGCGGTACCGATCATCACAGAAAGGAATGTCGGTTCATCAGTCGGAGCCGCATCAAGGACCGGGTCAAGATATCTTGGTTCCGAGTTTGTCGTACCGAGGTGGAGGCAATCACCGTCCATGTGATACTCATAGGAGCCGATCCCGCGCCAGTCTGTTCCCGCATAGCCACTTTCAATGACGTATGGCTGGACATTCCAAGAAACGGATTCTCCATCTATCATCTGTTTGAGCGTGAGGATTCCTGTCTGCTCAAGGTAATGTTTTGTCAAGGCGCAGTAGAAATTGAAGCCCTCATTCCTGTCTGTGATCGGAGACCCGTCTCCCATCATCGCGGCAAGTTCCTGGTTGTTGGAGTCAAACGTGGCCTTGTACCAGTCGAAGACCCTTGGGGCGAGATCACAGATTGCAGGATTGATGACCCACGTCACGGGGATATCTCCGAAAGCGGTCGATTCTGAGATGGTGTAAGGCATGTAGATCATGGTATGAAGAAGGTTGTCCCCGTCCGAGATCAGCATGGCGATGTAGACAGTGCCTGGCTCTGCCTTGTAGTCGACCGGCTTGACGGGCTCGCCCTTCACTGATGGGAACGAGGACATTACAGTGAGGTTTTCCACAGAAATATACGGCACCATGAAATAGCCGTAATCAGCGAACAATTTGTCCGCCTTAAGCTCATCAGTCCAACCCATGATTTGGGTTCCGGCCGGATACTTCTTCACCACTTTCTCATAGTAATGGCATTCCTCCGGAATCTGGATGTCCAGAAAATAGGTAAACAATTTGTTCGCCACGACATAGTCCTTGTTCGCGGCGCCCCAGCTTTCGGCGAAATCCGTGGTCATGTGAGACCATGTGAACGCGACATCATGGCATGCGCCCTCGAAATAATTCTCGACAAGCCAGTCAACGCATTCGAAGTTGTCCTTGAACCTGCCCCTGAGATCCTCGATGACCGGGAAATCATATTCACCCTTTATCTGGTCATATAGAGTCGGTGAAAGGATCAGTCCATCTTTCTGCCCTGCAATCGTTGTGGCAGCCTCGATTGTGGCCTGCTCCAAATCAGGATCATAGATGACAACGCCTTTAACGTAGTCCTTGTACTTGGCCAGCATGGCACGGAACGCAGGGTCATGGTCGTAGGAATTCAGCTCCAAAGCCTGTCTTGGCAGATCCGAAAGGACATTGTCAAGCCAGAACTGCCCCATCTGAGCCATGCTTGTGAGGCTTTCCTTCCAACCACCGTGATTGTCCTTGCAGCGGCTGTTCATGACATAGACCTTGTCCTCGCTCGTTCGGTTGACGAGTCCCTGAAGTCCGATCGCGGCCACCTGTCCCTCAATGTCATCATTGACGAGATTGACCACTGTCAGTGACTTGGTCGGAGTCTGAACCTTAGGATAAAGCCTTCCGGCAAGGCTGACATCATCACAAGCGCGTTTCTCAGCCGGAGCCCCACAGCAGGAGGCTGCCAAAACAGCGTAAAGAATGAAATTAGGAATAAGATTACGTTTCATTGATTTTGATTATATTATTCTTAAAGTGTCTTCAACAATTCCCTCACGGACAATTCGGCTCCGCAGACCACGCTGTCCGCCGCGCCGTAATACATCATGACCCTGTCTCCGTCCACCGTCATTCCATTGCTGAATATGACCTTGCCGAAGAAACCACTGGCCTCGTAGGATGCCTCAGGTTCCATAAAAGGTTTGTCACATCGGGCCAGAACCTTCGACGGATCCTCAAGATCCAGCAGCATCGTACCCAGACAGTAGCGGTTGTTTCCATCCGCTCCGTGATAGATGACAAGCCATCCTTCATCAGTCCGGACCGGTGAGCATCCGGCTCCGATCCGCGCACTGTCCCAAAGACCTTTTCTGGTACGGGCAATGCACTTATGATTACCCCAATGAAGCAAATCAGGACTTTCAGCGATCCAAATGTAGTTACCGCCTATCTCCGGGCTGCTTGGCCTGTGCAGCATCCTGTACAAGCCATCCACCTTTTCCTCAAAAAGAGCACAGTCCTTGTTGTGAGGCGGGAGCACCAATCCGCAATCTTCAAAATTCTTCCAATCCTCTGTCCTTTTCATTCCGACTGCGACACCGAACCTGGACACCGAAGTAAAAGTCAGATAGTACGATGTCCCTATCCTCGCGACCCGACAGTCCTCAATCCCGTAGGCCTCAAAGGCTCCGTATGGAAAGATCGGGCCGTACTCAGGCTCCTCATGGAAATGCACCCCATCCTCGCTGCTGACAAGACGGAAATGAGACATTGTGGTCAGGTAATCCTCACCTTTGTACGTGATCACCCTCGGGTCATCAAGGTTCAGGTCATGAGAGTCCACGGCTATGCGCATGACTTCGATACCGCCGTCATCCGCAAGGATCGGGAAACTGATCTCTCCGTCCTTTTGGAACGGTCTTTCAGCCACTCTGAGGATCAGCCAAGTCTTGCCATTGAACCTGAACGTTCCAGGATTGAGAAGGCACTCAACTCTCATTGATTCAGATGTCGCAGGGATGTCCGACGGTCTCAAAATGGGATTTTCAGAGAATCTGTGTACCATAACTAATTGTTGTTTTCAAGTTTATCCAGACTGGAGGTGATTCCGGAGGAGATCGATATGGAGAGCAATTGTATCACACCGATGACAAGCAACGCATAGCGAAGCGCAAATGAATCCGAGACATAAACCGTCATGGCGATGAACAGGCCGCATCCGAAAAACCTGCCGATGTACAGGCCGAACTCGTGGACAAGAATGTACGCGTAGGAACTTCGGTTTTCCTTCCTGGACACATAATCGATGACCCTGAGCTGGATCGGGAAATAACCCAGATCCATCAACGGTCTTCCCAGAACAAGGCAGAGCATGAAAACCAGCACACCTGTAGCGGAATACATCACCGCGTTCACAAGACCGCCAAGCGCAAACAGTGTCAGACCGGAAGCGAATATCCAGACCCTGTCCTTCGGGGCTGTGACACGCCCCAGCAGGTAAAGGATGAACGCCGTCACAACCGCGCTGACGGACTGTACGGTCCCCAAGGTTCCCTCGTTGCCGACAAGAGTCATGATCAGCATAGACGGAGCCATCACGATGTAGCCCTGAGATATTCCTTTAAGGAAAGCCAGACGCATCATCCTGCTCCAGATCCTGTCAAAGCGGAGATGCAGGAAACTTTCCTTTTTGGGGTTGGTGAAAGCGCCGCGGCAGATCACCGCTGATGAGGCCATGGTCAGCAGGAACACGATCAAGGTGACGATTTTGTAGGCCGAGTTTATGTTCCCGGCAAACCAGCCATGGCTTTCGGATGCCCCAAGAAAGCACCCGATGGCGAATGGAACCACCACTCCTCCTATCGTGTTGAAGAAACTTTCCAGACCATAATAATAATTACGGTTGTCATCACTTGTGGTATTCAAGGCCAGCAAGTCTCTATTGGCCCAGAAGAATCCATAGGAGAGTCCCATGATGAGACCCGCGGAGATTATTCCGGAAAGCCCGAGTGTCTTGAGGGACATCATAACGGCCATGGAGATTCCGCTGAGGAGCATGCCGAAAGAATAGAGGTACTTTATTGGTATCACACGAAGCAGGAAACCGTTGATCAGAAACGTCAGAGGGATCCCTGTGTACACCGCCAACTGATAGCCGATCACATAGGCAAGCTCCGAGCTGTTGCGCATGATGTAGGTTCCGACGAAAAGCTCCACGACCGGGAGGACGAACGCATAGATCATGTTCGTGACAAGCAGTGTCCGCATGTTGAACGGATACGACCGGAAATGCCTGAATTCAGAGGATATCTTCCCGAAAGGGTTTGTGAGTCCGAGTTTCATAATTACGTGCCTAAAACATTACAAATGTAGCCTCATGCGCCTGTACACAAGTATGATTCGCTTTCAAAAGAGTATAGAAGACATCCTGTACACAAAAAAAACCGGCATGGAGTTCTGTCCCACGCCGGCCAAAATGAAAAAGGTATTTTTATTATACCGCCTCACGCGGTTAGCCTCCGCTTAGAAGGATATCCTCAGATTACCGGTTATGGTGACCGGTTTAGGATAGGAGCCGTAATCGACACCAAGCCCTGCCAAATCGCCGAAAGCGGAGAAGACCTCAGGATCATTTCCCGAATAGTCTGTAAGGGTAAAGAGATTCTCCGCTGCGACACCGATCCTAAGCCCTTTCATCAAGCGGAAATTCTTCAGTACGGAGCGTTTGAGATCGTAAGAGACAGCAAACGTCCTCAACCTTGCGAAACCGGCGTTGGAAAGATTATCCACCGCCCCTCTTGACGCAGAGAACCCATGCGGCGCCAGAAACGCCTTGTGTCCGAACATTGAATTGATGTCAAGCAGGAGATCGAACCCGCAGACACTGAAAGTGTTCACAAGCGATACCTCACACTTTGGAGCGGCCTGTCCGAAATAAGCGTCACCCGTTCCGGAAGCCAGATAGAAGCGCCTCCACGACTGTCCTTCCTCTGAGTTGAAAAGCGCATCCCCGACCGTGGCTCCACCCAGTTTCCGAACCTTGGTGGAATAGGTTGAGAACACAAGATCCGTATTCCATTTGAAATCCTTCGTGTCTATGGTTCTTGCGTTGACTGTGATCTCCACTCCGGAGTTTCTCAACTCTCCAAGGTTACCCCATGATCCGGCGTTCTCTATGACAAGGTCGGTGCTGTTCCTGAGGTACCAGTCAACCGTTGCCTTCACGCGGCCACCGGCGAAACCGGCATCGATTCCGGCATCGAACTGTCTTGAAGTCTCGGCGGAAAGGTCATTGCCAGCCAAAGTCTTGAGAAGGGATGTGGCGAACACAGCGTTCCCGGATGTCCCATAACTGACCCTGAGTTTGAGAAAATCCACAGCCGGCTTGGCGGATGCGAAAAACGGCTCCTCGGAGATTGTCCAGCCTGCGGACACTGACGGATATATTCCGGTCTGGTGGCCCTCACCGAGAACGGAAGACTTGTCCGCACGGAATGAAAGTCCGAATGCGTACTTTCCTCTCCATATCTGGGAGGTTCTGAACCAACCGGAGTAAAGATCATCGGCGATTCTGGAGGAGGTCGGTGAATATGCCGTGCCGAGTCCGATGTTATGGTATCCATAGTAGTCCGTCGGAAGATTGTGCGCTCCGGTGAACGAATCCTCATAAACCATAGAGCTGACAGTGGCTCCTAGAACATACTCGGACCGGAGTCTGCCGTCTGCGAAGGAACCGCTGTACGTGAGGTAATCCTCATTTGTCAGCCGGGAGGTTTTGGAATTGAAAATCTTTGCGAAAGGAGCCTCGGTGTCAACATCTTTCAAGGCCATTCCTGTAGTCACGTTATTCACCACTCCGGCAGTCTGATAGTTACCGGTAACGGTCAATGTCAGACCCTTGAGGATTCGGACAGTGTTGACAAGGTTGTAATTTGTCCAGACTGACCTTGTGTCATCCTTTCTGGCCTCAAGTTCAGCCAATGGAGAAGATGGGCTGCCCCCCAATGAATAACTTTCCCATGCGCCCGCCTTGCGGTTAAGGACGGAAGCGGTAGCCGACGCGCTGACTTCATACCAGTTGTTGATACGGCTGGAGATGTTCAGCGTCCCGTTAAGACGGTTGGAACCAGTTCCGTTCACGATACCCTGATTGTTCTGGTAACCAATGTTTGCATAGATGTCCGATGTCTCGTCACCTTTGCTGAAAGTCAGGTTGTTGTTCGTCACTATCGCTGAACGTGTGCAGTCCTTGTACCAATCAGCAGCGGTAAGTTCAGGAGCTGTCATCAAAAATCCCGCGCCTGTCTTGGTGTCAAAGGACACGGAACCACTTCCTTGTCCTTTCTTAGTCGTTATCACTACTACTCCATTGGCACCATTCACGCCATAGATTGCCGTGGCCGCCGCATCCTTAAGTACCTGTATGGTCTCAATGTCAGCCACTATGATCGAAGACGGATCCACTCCGATGGCCCCGTCCACGACGAAAAGGGGTGTCACTGAAGAAGAAAACGCTCCGTTCCCTCTGATTGTCATGTGGCCGAGGGTTCCCGGCATTCCCGAACCCGAAATGATGTTCACCCCGGCGACTTGCCCGGCAAGAGCCTGCATCACATCAAATGCACTGGATCTTGAGGTCAGTCTGTCAGCGTCTACAGATGACAAAGACGAGGTCAGGTCCTTCCCTGCGGTCATTCCGTAGCCGACAGAGACTTTATCCGAGGACTGCGCATTGGCCGAATGGCCCTGCAAAGAGACCAGCGACACGGATCCCAAGACCATCGCATATCCCAATATATTCATGAATTTCATCAATAAATGATTTTAAGGTCTAAACAAATGTTATTCGGAGGCCTGACTCACCTGATAGCCTTTGGCATTCTGGGAGTCTGTGGCGACCTTTGTCCCGTCAGCATTAGTGAACCATACGTGGAGATCCGAGATGGACGCATCCTCGTCAAGGCCGAAAAGTTGCTTTGGGTAAACGTACTTGAAATAGTGGACATCCCCTGATTTTGTCATAAGGATATTCTTGACAGTCTTCTCTGAACCATCGGAGAGAGTTGCGACCGCATTGAGATATATCTTCTCTTCCCCGTAGAGCGGAGTGAGGGTGTCTTCAATCTTTGAGACAAACTCTATGGAGACAAAATCGCCATAGCGGAATGTCTGAGGAGTCGTGGAGACAAAATGAAGGACAGTGTAGTCATCATTGCCTTTTCCTCCCCTCACCTGGATAGTCTGCGTGTCGGAAATGAGAAATTCCCCATCGTTGGATGTATTGAACCCGTTGTCAGACAGGCAAGTGGCGACAGCGGTAAAGAATTTCACATTGTTGACTCCGGTCTTGAACTTCAGGCTGACATCCGCCACGGTCGTCGGATGGTCTCCACTTCCGTCTGTGTTGATCATGGTCGTGCCCCTGACCACGACCCATTCGACAGGACCAGTGTTGCCGAGTACCCCGTACTGTGAAAGCATTGCGGTGTTATAGGGCATTGTTGTCGTGGGTTCAGTGTAGTCATTTGCAATCACCATCCGCTCTTCCGTGATGTTGATCATCTTGCCGCCGCTTTGGACATCCTTGGCTGAATATACCGCCTGAAGATTGTCTGCGACCTTCCAGTTCTTAGGAACAAGCATCGCCAGGATAAAATATCCGTTACGTTCGGTCTCCGGAACCAACTGTACTTGAACCTTGACCTCAATCTCAGTATCTGCCTGCGGATCGGAAGGCCAGACTATAGAATTGAATGTTATGCAGGAAAAAAGAATGGCAGCCAAACAGGCAAGCGTCAGAATGACCTTGACTTTTCCTATGTGTTTCATAATCATCTCCAATATTATTCGGTTACACCTGTGAACATATACCGATAGCTGACGGTGGCACAGTCAAGCCTGAAGTTCATCACCAGCACACCCTTGTTGAACGTGGCCAGGATCTCTTTGGTGTCAGATCTACGGATCGCGTTAGGATGGACAGTGTTGTCAAAATACACATCCACCGTCCCGGAAGGAATCTCAAAGCCATATTTCCTGGCAAACGGGACATCACCATTATCCATCGATAGTCTGGAAATCTTGCCGTCCTTATAGGTAAGAGAAAGCCTGAAAGTGTTGAAGAAGTCAAAATACGGCAATATGTCCACTCCGTTGACATTGACATCATCTATCTGAAGCACTTTGAAGATTCTGAATGTGGATGTCTTGTTTCCGTCATAGTCAGGATCAGCCGTCAGATCCTGAAGGCCGACGGAATAGCATGATGCTGCCACGACAGACACAAATGCGAGCAGTGCGATTATTCGTGTTTTCATATTTTTCATGTCTTTGTCTGTTATCTCTTGAGATTTTCATTCAGACGGGTCTCCGAAAGCGGATAAGGGAAATAAAGGTCATCGGCCTTGAATGCTGAATCATGCTGGATCGGCTTGAAGCCGACAACATCCACCACTCTGTTGTTGGCGACATCCAGTATCTTTCTTGTGCGAATGATGTCATACCAGTTCTGAGCCTCAAAACAAAGTTCCCAGACACGCTCCTTGTAAACATCATCGAATGTGAGGCTTGCGGGCTTCGTATAACTTGGAAGAGCACGATGGCGTACCTGATAAAAGGCATCGATGGCATCAGCGTCCGAGGTGGTTCCACCTTTGCAGGCTGCCTCCGCCAACATCAAAAGCACATCCGCATAGCGGATTATAGGGAAATCCTCTCCAGACTTGCCGTCCGCCAAGGCCGAATCATCAAAAAACTTGAATATGTACGGACGGGTGAACTCAAGCCCGTTCCAACTGCTGTAAAACCAACCTTTCTCGGCCGCACGCTTGTCCCCCACCGTGAAGGTGGCGATAAACTGGCTTGTAGGCACCAGAGAGCCACCATACACTCCGTTGGCGGAGAATGATGAGGCGTCAACCTCATTAGGGCCATAAGGGAGAAGAGCGGAATGAGTTCCTGACTGTGAATATGTCGGGTCATTCTGAACAGCGAAAATCCACTCGCCCTGATTCTCCTTCTCCGCAACCCGAAGGTCTGAGTAGCTTTCGAACAGGGAATATTCACCGCTCTTCACTACCTCCTTCGCCTTGTCGTAGGCCTTCTGCCAGCAAGAGCTGTCCTGAAGAGGGTAGCCGGCCATCGTAAGGTAAACTTTCGCGAGAATACTCTTGACCGCGCCAAGTCCGATGTGGCCACTGCCGGGATTCATGGCGGTTCCGGCCAGCAGGCTTTCCGCATTGAGAAGGTCACTCACTATCTGTTCGTAAACCTTAGTCTCAGGAACAGGCTCAAGCGCAATCTTCTTCGTGTCGCTCGTGGGTTCAACCGACACGGGAACAGGTCCGAACTCACGCACAAGTCCGAAATAATAATATGCCCTGAGGGCGTAAGCCTCGGCAAGGCACCTGTTCCTGACCTCCTCAGAGACGGAAGACGTAGAGTTCTCTATGCCTTTGATGACATTATTGCAGTTGTTGATCGCGGCATAGCGATGATCCCAGCAATACTCCACAAGACTGTTGTCCTCAAGGAGAGGAAGATGCACGCCTAGAATCTCCTGCTGGTAAGGATATGTCCTGTCATGATAACCTGTAAGGAGTTCATACATTATCCATCCTGTGTGGTTGACCGCGACCAGTCCGGAGAAAAGCGTTGAACCGACAGCCCCGTATAGTCCGTTGGCCGCGTCCTCCATCTCGGACTCACTGTTGAAGTAATTGTCCGGAGACATGAAATTCTTAGGCTCCACAGTAAGGAAATTGGTACATGAGCCGAGAGTGAACGCCATAAGAGCGGCGCACGCCATTGTTTTGATTATCTTTTTCATGTACTAGAATGTTATTTTAATGTTACCTGTGATGGTCAGCGGCTTAGGATAAGCCAGGAAGTCATAGCCTGATTGGTCGTCACCTCCGCCCCATCCGCACTCTGGGTCATAGCCCGCATACTTTGTGAAAAGATAGACATTCTCAGCGCTGACACCCATCAACAGTCCTTTTATCAACTTGCTGCCCTTTAGAAGAGCATGTTTGAAATTATAAGTAAGGGAGATGTTCCTGACACGCAGGAAGTCTCCGTCCATGATGGCAAAGTCTCCCATGCTATTGTTTCCGAACAGAGGGTCGGTAGGAAGACGAAGCTGTGCAAGTTTTGTGTTCTGGTTGTCAGGAGTCCATGCAGCGTCGAGCACGTCCTTGAAGCTGTTGGTATAGATCGCCTGCCCGACGCATAGGTTCTGGGTGAAACTCTGGACCTTGAAGCCCAGCGATGCGCCGAGGTCAACCATGAGATTGAATCCCTTCCAGCTGAAATTATTGACCAACGACAGTTCCCAAAGAGGAACGGCGCGGCCAAGATACTGTCCGTCAGAATCATCGTACTTGTGGTCATTGTTGACATCTTCAAGTTTATAGTCACCGGGAGTACGCCCGTACAGGGAGGCCTCCTCAGCTTCCTCTATGCTCCATGTGCCGATCAGTTTTTTCCCATACCATCTTGCATATTCCTCTCCCTCCTGGCAAAGTCCATCGTGGGTGGTATGTGCACCATAGAACTTTTCAACTATCGTCTTGTTGCGTGAGGCGATGAAGTCAAGATCCCACTTGAACTCCGGATTATCGATCAGATGGGAGTTCACCGTCAATTCGAAGCCGGTGTTACGGAGTATTCCAAGGTTCGACGATGTAGTGCCGTAACCGGATGTGGCCGGAACCTCGACATTGAAGAGGAGGTCACAGTTCCGCTTGATGTAGAAATCAGAGATGACCTGCACCCTGTCACCGAACAGGCTGATGTCGATTCCAGCGTCAAACTGCTTAGAAGTCTCCCAACTTAGATCCTGATTCCCGAGCTGGCTCAATGTGACAAAAGAATAGCGGCCATTGTTGAACGTCACGTTGCCGCTGCCAAAACGGGCGAAAGCGGCATAGTTTCCGATCGAAGAGTTTCCGACCTCACCATAGCTGACGCGGAGTTTCAGCTGGTTGACAACATTCTTCAACCCCTCGAACCAAGGCTCTGAACTGATGGCCCATGCCGCTGACACAGACGGAAAGAAACCGTACTTGTGGTTGGCTCCGAAGTTTGACGCTCCGTCAGCTCTGAGGGTAACACCCAGCATATACCTGTTGTCCCAAACCTGATTGGTTCTGAAGTAGTACGAGTTCATTCTGTTCTCGTCAATCCCGGAACTCGGGGTAACAGTGTTGTCTCCCAGGGAAAGGTCGTTATAGCCGTTCTCAACGGATGTCATGTTCTTGTTGCCTTTGTAGGAATTCTCGAAATAATAAGAATACCAGGAAGCACCAAGCACGAAAGTGGATTTGAGCCTGTCGTTGAAGAACTTCTTGTTGTAGGTAAGGTAATCCTCATTGGACCATCTTGCCGAGTAGCCATCGGTAATGTAGGCCTGATTTCCGGATGATGCCGGAGAATAGTCACGAAGTCCGGCCATGCGTACATCCGTGTTCTTGGCCGAGTTGTTCTGATAGTTCGCTCTCACGGTCATTGTAAGGTCTTTCGTGAAGCGCACATCGGCTCCCACATTCATAAGGATGTAGTTGTTACGGGAGATGATGTTCATGTACTGAAGTTGCTGCACAGGATTGGAGCCCTGTTCGCTTTGAGGGTAGTCTCCTTTCTCGCCCCATGTTCCGTCAGGATACCTCACCGGGACAATAGGCGGCATCTCGATCACATTACGGATACCGGTCTGTCCCATACCACCCTCGTTGTCCGGGCTGTTGGCCTCAGTCTGGCTGACAGAAACCATCGCACTGAGATCCAGCCACTTATTCACTTTGGTCGAAGCGTTTATGGTTCCGCTGAGACGTTTTGAATAAGTGTTCTTCAAAAGTCCCTGCATGTCCTGATAACCGATGTTGGCATAAACCTTCGTGTCTCCCTTTGACTGTGAGAACGAAAGGTTGTGTTCCATTGTCAAGGCAGCGCGCAGCGCTTCTTTCTGCCAGGAGGTGTTGTACAAAGGACTGGCGATAAGTAGTCCGTCATCATCCCTCAGATAGTTTCCAGAAGCATCCTTGGCATAGCTGAAAAGGTTCTCCATCGGAGATGTCAGATGAGGCATGTTCTGGCCTGAGTAGCCGTAGGCAAGCGCCTGCATGCTCATGTACTGGTCAGCGTCCATCATGTCAAGGTTACGTGCAAGGATTCCGACCCCAGCCTTGGCATCATAGGAGATGGTTCCGGTGCTTGATGATCCGGACTTGGTGGTGATGATGACCACTCCGTTCGCACCTTTGGCGCCATACATCGCGGTGGCGGCGGCATCTTTCAGGACATCGATATTCTCAATGTCAGAGGAATTGATCATGTTTGGATCCACATCAACAACCCCATCCACTACATAAAGAGGCGTTGAGGACGCGTTTATGGAACCCATGCCACGGACGCGGATCCTTGTGTTGCCACCTGGACGGCCGGATGTCGAGGTAACCTGTACTCCCGCCATTTTTCCGGCCATGCTTTGAATGACATTCGCGGCAGAAGCCCGTTCTGACAATTCTTCACCGTTAACAGACGAAACGGAAGAGGTGAGTTCACGCTTGATCATGGTACCATAACCGACCACGACCGTTTCCTCAATCATATGAGTGTCGGTCTTGAGAACAACCTGATACCACGCCTTTCCCGTCTCTAAAGGCAGTTCCTGCCCCTGCTGGCCGAGCATCGAGAACAACAATGCCTTGGCCCCGACCGGAACGGAAAGCGTGAAGTTACCGTCAATGTCTGTGACAGTGCCTGTATTCGTTCCCTTCGCGGACACAAATGCGCCCACAAGAGGATTGCCGTCTTCATCCAGCACCCGGCCGGACACCTCAGACGGTCCCTGCGCGAACAAAACTGTCGTTGACAATAATGTCATCAACAGCAATGACGCAAATTTTGACAGTTTGCTTTTCATTTAGTGTTGACAAATTGTTTTATTAATAATAGTACGTTGCATATTGGTATATGTACAGTGTTATCTTATGTGCAAGACAACCACTCATCTCATGATGAGGATTGGCGCAAATTTATCCACAAGAACCGTCAACAGAGTGTCCAATGGTTACAAATTGGTATACCACATTGCCGTGGACAGAGCCACACACTGCCACCACCGCATTATCACTCAATAATTTGCTTCACAGGATACCAAAAGAATCTTGGTCTATAGGAATTAACATCCGTGAACTGCTGGGAGAACACGTTTGTGTTTACATTGAACGAGAGCAGGATCATGCCGTCCCTCTCAAACTGAGGATGCGCCATGGCGTTATAGGAAAACCAATCCGGATTCCCAAGATCCGGAACTTTGAAAATCTCTTTCTTGTTATCCCACGGGCCGTACGGCGTGTCGGAAGTGAAGGTGAAGATCCTTCCATCCCATAGAAGCTTGTGCTGGGTAAGCAGGACATACTTGTCCCGGAGTTTGAACACATTGAACTGCGATGAAACCGAGACATCCGAAAGACCCGGCAGGATGACAGCCTCGGAATGGTCATCACTCCAACCGGTTCCGGTATAATACTCCCACTTGTCATGAATATGTTCGATGGTCGTCCTGGCGCAGTACACCACCGAGACAGGATTGTAAGGATCCCCACTGTCAATGTCAGACTGGGCATAAACATAGATCCACTCTCCGTCATTCAGAGCCGCGGCACCGTACATTGACGAGGATGGTCCGGAGTAAGGAATACGGCTGTCGCGGATCAGTTTCAAATCCGGGAGACTGTATTCAAGAAGATGAGTGTTCCCGTAACGGAAACCCCAGGCTCCCTGCTCGCCCTGATACATCAGGAACTGGAAAATGTAAAGCACATTGTCCTTGACGAACCCATGACCAGGCCAGTACCATTTATCCTCTTCAGGGTGGTCCGGCGGCACGGCGGCGGAATGGTCGGATCCGGTTGTGACCGCACTTACCTTACCATTGTCATAAATATGGTACGAGTTCCTGAACATGTGATCGGATGTGCTCCTTGTGTTGTTTGTCACCTTTCCTGTATAGGAGTCACCCATCAAAAAAACACTTCTTCCGTCCGGAAGCGCTATGGAGTACATTCCGTCTCCCGCGGTCACTCCGCCGTCATCATGGATGATCTCTCTCGCCATGGCATTGTCAAGTTTAGGCACATAGACATAACCTCGCTCCACCCTGTCAGACCTAACGCAGGATGATACCCCAAAAAGAGGCAGAGCCATCAAAAGCAAGGATACAGCGGAAATTAATTTAAGAATATTCATGGTCACCTACATTTGATTGTTGATTGACACTCCCCAATCTGACGGTTGCGGTCCCATGTAAAGATCAAGTGTTCCGCCTGACTTGATCTCACTAAAATCAACATGGCACTCTTCCAAGGGCTTTCCGTCAAGGAAAGCTCTCTGTATGTAGATATTCTCAGAACTGTTCCCATGCACTATGACAACGAAGTCCTTACCTGAGGCATACACAGGGTCAGTCCTGATGACCACCTTGTCAAAGACCGGACTTGTTATCTCCATTCTGGTATCTCCCGGACAAGACGGATGCAGACCTGATGCGGCAAGGACGTACCATGCAGACATCTGACCGGCGTCATCGTTGCCGACAAGTCCGGTCATCACATTATCAGAGTAGGCATGGCTACAGATGAACCTTGTCCATTTCTGAGTGTTCCATGGCTCTCCCAGAACATTGAAAAGAAAAGGAACGAAATGCACGGGTTCGTTGGCATGGTTGTAATATTCATTCCAAAGCATGTGCTCCGGTGTCCGCTCAAAAAAATCCTCCAGATCCGCAAGAGCATTCTCACGACCGCCCATAAGCTCCACCATCCCCTCCGGATCTTGAGGCACGAACCACCCCTGCTGGTAAGGATTACATTCTATGCACCCATACCATTCCTTTGTTCTGGCGCTGTCCGGCCACACAACCCAGGCGCCGTCCGCAAGACGTGGCCGGAACCAGCCTTTATCCGGATCGAATATATTCCTGTACGCCTGCCCGCGCTCATGGTACAAAGCAGCGTCATCCTCCTTGCCCATCGCCAAAGCCAGCCTTGAAAGGCACCAGTCGAAATAGGCATATTCCAAAGTCTCGGAGATGCACAGACCTGAAGGTGTCCATCCAAGAGGCCAGTTGCTGAATTTCTCCACAGTGTTCACCGCATAGCGGTAAGCCTCTTCGGAATCATAGCCACGAATACCTTTCGCGTAAGCGTCGGCAAGCACGGAAACGGCCGGATTGCCGATCATACATCCTGAATAGGAGTTCAGGAACTCCCATCTCTCGTAGTACCCGCGCCCGCTTTGCCTTGCCATCGTCACAAGAGAAGCAATCATGTCGTTGACAACAGACGGATTGATTATAGACAGCAGAGGCATCTGGCTTCTGTATACATCCCAACCGCTGAATATTGTCCTTTTCGTGAATCCTTCAGACGCCTCATGAGGTTTGAAATCTCCTCCAATGTAGCGTCCATCCACATCAGCGTAGATTCTAGGATCAATCATCGAATGATAAAGGGAAGTGTAGAACACGGTTTTATCCTCGTCAGTTCCTCCGCTCACGCGGATCTTTGACAATTCTGTGTTCCAAAGATCCTTGGCCTCCTCGCGCACCTGATCAAAATCTTTCTCCGCGATCTCCGCCGAGAAATTTTTTCTTGCACCCTCCTGATCCACAAACGAGATTCCGACTTTGAGGGTAACCTCATCACCGGCGGATGTCGGAAACTCGGTGAAGAAGCCGATATGCTTTCCCTCCATATTCCTGACATCCCGCACAATCTTCGCTTCAGCGACACGCTGAAGGTAAGGAAGACTGACAACTTCATCTTTTTTACGGATCCAATCATCAGGAATGTCAGCTGTCCAGAACCCATAAGACTCCATCGGGCGGCTGAACTCCGCATGGAACCAGACCGTATAATCGGCCTTCCCTTCACCATTGCCCCATCCGCCGGTCTGCGGAGTACACTTCATCCAACCCTCTATGGTATGCTCATCAACAACCTCGACATACTGTCTTTCCGATGTGCCCCCACCCGGCGGGCCAGATCGACCTGCATTCGTGACAAAGCGTTCTCAGGCCAAGTGAACCTAAGGATTCCGCAATGAGGAGTGGCAGAGCATTCCGTCTGGATGTCATAATCTGTAAGGTTCACCTTGTAATATCCTGGCTCAGCAGTCTCCGTAGCCTTGTCATAGGCTGATCTCCAACCTTTTAGGCTGCCGTCTTCCTTTCCGGCTATGGTGTGGAGAGACCCGGTTGTCGGCATCACGAGAAAATTGCCAAGGTCTCCGAACCAACCGACACCGCTCATCTGGGTGAAATCAAAACCCTCTATGGTCTTCATCTCATAGCTGTAGCCACAGCTGTTGTCTCCGCCGGTGATGGTGTTAGGACTTACCTGCACCATTCCGAAAGGCGTTGTGGCTCCGGGAAAAGTCTTCCCCAATCCATGATAGACACCAGCAGCGTCAGTACTGGTGCATGCGCCGATGAAAGGATTGACATAGTCTACCGGATTCTCGACCAAGGCAGAGCCTCCAAAACAAGCCTGAACGGCCATGGCAAGTGAAAGTATGATAGCTGACTTAATATTCATGGCTTATTCTGTCTTAAGCAAATATGTTCTTACTGAATATCTCGGAGCGCAGACCGTGAAACTGTCGATGCCTCCGTTTCTTTCGGTGACGGACGGTTTGGCTGTCTCGTTGCCAAGCAGGTCGGTCTCGACAATGTCTTTGACAGGGAAGCCCAGACGCACGCTCTTGGCCGTCTCTTCCCCGTCAGCGTTGAAAAGCCTAAGGACATAGCCGTCATCTGTCCGGTAAAAGGCGCTGACGGAATAGCCTGTGCCTTCCATGTCGAGGAAAGAGGATTCCTTGGCGGAGGCCTCACCGGAGACACGGCACACAAGCGGCTCGTTCCACTCCTCATTCTTCTCCTGCACACCGGCGGAGTCCCAGGCACCCGAATGAGGCATCAATGCATATCTGAGATCCGTAGCCTCGGTGATAGGATGATTCCTCCCCCAAAGACCATTGCCGGAAAACTGGACGGTCAGGCCAAGAGGAAAGTCAGGACCGAATGAATATGTCGTAGTGTGATCCGTGTACAATGCCACACCTTTCCCGTCTTCGCCAAGCAGGTCCACCCAATTAAGGATTATATTATGCTTGATGTCATCCCATCTGTCATAGAATGTGTCCCTGTCCGTGCTCAGACAGACATCGAACGGTGCGTTCTTGTAAAGCCGAGGGGACTTCAACGAGGTCGGAAACAGGAGATTCAACTTGAAACGGTCATCATAGAAAGCCCTGTCATGCGAGCCGAAAGCGTCTGTCTGCCTATACTTTCCGATTCCAACATCGGACTTCCAGTCAATATGGAGGGAACAGGCAATCAAAGGTTCTCCGTCAGTCAGGGTCACGGTCTGCCTGAAAGGCACACCGGCAATCTCACCGTATATCACAACTTCCGTGTTCAAACTTGCGGTTTTCCGCACTGAAACATGAGCCGGAGCCTCTACAGAGGAATGCCACTTTCCTTCATCATAGAAAAATCCGCGCAGTTCATTCAATGCGTAGGCCGAATGGGTGTCGACATATTCAGTTCCATCCTTAGCCACCAGACTTGTGATGACTCCACCCTTCGACGGGTCGAACGTCAGAGTGTAAAGATCCGAAGAGACCGTCACATGACCGGACGAGAAATCATATTCATCAACCTTGGCGCTCAAGGATTTTGATCGATTGGCAAGTCTGACACTGTAAGACGCCATTCCGAAAGAAGGCAGAAACGCCTTGAACACAATGTCCTCCCCAGTCACGCTGAACGGGACTTCCTTTCCCCGACTGTCCTTCACACGAAGGTTCTTTCCGGAGAAAGCGGCCGGTATTCTGACCTTCACGACCGATGACCGTGCGACTCCTAAAGTATTGAAGACATTGACAGAGAACACTTTTCCACTAATTTCAGTTTCCGGAGCGACCTCAGCTATGGCCTTGATGCAATTGGTGTCAGCCGATGCAGTCCAAAAGGCGATGTTGTCAGCCCATGTACCTCTCTTGTTGAGACCGTTGTAAGGGACTATCCAGGAATCATGGTGCTGTGCCAGCATCAATGTGCGCCAAGCCTCGTCGATTCTGGACTGGTCAAGTTCCTTTCCGCCGGCTATTCTGAGCATCGCTCCTACCTTTTCCGTCATCAGGATGTTGTTCTCGGTGTGACGAACCTGACGCGCTATGCGTTGCAGCACTTGGGATCCCCACATCAGCGACGCTCTCACATCCTCCTGAGTCATGCGATAATCCTCCCTTGGATCATTTTCAGCGACTGATTCGAAATACTCCCTCCAAGTCACATAAACAGAATTGTTCACTGTCTTCTCTCCGTAACCGAGCCATGGGCCACCGGTCCATCCGGCATCCTGGAAGCACATTCCGACAGGGTGAACGATTCCTGCCTTGCGACATGCCTCAAGATAGGCGTCCGAATTGTTGGAAGCGGTGGTCTGCCAAACAGACTCTTCCACAAGATCCTCACATCCATATCTCGGCACGGCGGTGATGGATGTGCCATCCGGGCCGATCCAATTGACAACACCATGCCCGAACGGAGCGCTGTACCCTCCCCAACAAGTGTTGGGACACTTTGTCGAGGCATACTTGAATCCGAACTGTCTCAGAATCTGAGGCAGACATGATGTGAAGCAAGGCTCCTCAACCGAATATGTAAGGAATTCCACATCCGGGAAGTGCGAGTGAATCTTCCTGATCCCATACTGCAACTGCCGGATTATACTCTCCCCTGAGATGTTGTACATGTACGGTTGGGCGTAGGACGGGTTCGTGAATTCAATCCTCGGGGAATTCACGATCTGAGAAAAACGTTTGTAATCCACAGGAGTCCTGACAGCGACAGTATCCCACGTCTCTGGCTCGATTTCCAGACAGAATCTCCAATCCGGCTTGGATTCGAACTGATCAATCAGGAATCTGGTGTAAGTCGCCATCGGATAGTGACCATAGACTCCTCCATGGAATCCATCGACAAAATAAGGACGGTTCTGGGATCCTGCGGGAAAAACCGAAACAAAAGTCGCCGCCAACACTCCAATCAAACCGTTGATGGCCCGATTAGACTTTCTTTCTTTTAGCATATTAGTTATTAATCTAATGTTTATTAATTACTTATCCAGAAGCGTCAAAGACACTTTCCGGATGACCGGCTTGTTCATGCTGTAAATTCTGGAAACTATTTTCTCCATGTAGTCTTTCCAGACCTCACGGATCTGAGGATAATAACTCTTCCGGTACCAATAATTACTTGCAGCCACAAACCAATCATCCTTGGCCCTTTCATTGACAGCTTCTATCGACTCCCAATTGTCGGTGAAACGCTTCCGGGGATCCTTGAACACATTGAACTCCATCCAGACATATTCCCTCAAACGCTTCTCTACCTCAAACCGCTCCTCATTCAGATACATGATGGCTGAAGCCTGACGGTACTGCGGGCTTTCAACAATCTCCGCCATGTTCACCCCCGCCGACAATTCAGATGCGGAGTAACGGCGCAAGGGCTGGCCATCTATGCTAAGCAGATAGTTTCCTGCCCGAAGTCCAGTCACCTTTAGGGTCTCCTGATTGAACTCCTCCATAAACGGCACAAGATTCATGGCGTCTCTCTGTGAATGGATATTTCCCCAACCATTCTCCGAAATGGAATCGCAAGGATACGGAAGAGCTTTCGCCAGGTAATCAAATGACACTCCACCATCGACGCGAGCCAACCTTGAGATCTCACAGTTCTCCTCATACTTGACTTTGCCTCGCTTGGCATCGATCTCAATCTGAGCCACCTTGCTTCCTGAGAGTCCCTGGGCCTTCAGGAAAAGATAGGCCATCACCATCTGCCCATCCTTGTCCGGATGGATTCTGTCGGCAGGGCAAAATGAATATGTTGAATCTTCCTTTTGGGCCTTCTCCGCGATTTTCAGCATCGGAGCGTTGAAATCCACGAATCCCCACCCGTTTCCCAATGCACGGTCTTTCTGAGCGGCTACGATTTTCCCAATCGCGGCGTTCTTGCCGTGAAGGACAGAATCATTGAACTTGGATGTCTCGTCGTATGGAGAGCCTCCTATCATCACCACTTCAGCATTCCTTCCATATTCCTTCAATGCATCGACGATTTCCGAATATGTCCGGATCGACTTGGTGATCCTGTCCTCGGAAAGAGAATCAGACTTCTCGTTGTTGAAGACATCGAAATAACCTGTGTCATTCATGCCGAATGTCAAGGTCACATAATCCGGATTCTTGTCAAGAACGTCACTCTGGAGCCTTGCCAGTATTTCAGTGGAAGTGTCACCACCAACCCCACAGTTATAGAGCCAGACCGGCATGTCAGGGAACCGTGTCATGTAGAAAAGCCAGATGTAGGAGTGATAATGTCCGCCATGGGTTATGCTGTCCCCGACCAAAGCGACCTTGTCTCCATAATTGAAACGAGGAATAAGGGACTGAGCGCCGACAGACAACGCGACAATCCCCGAAACTACAGTCAATGCTATTTTTCGTACCATCATCAAACATTTTTAATGTGCGAATTTACACAGACAAGGGCGTAAAAACGTTACACATTAAAAACAAATGAGTATACTATAGCATCGTGATGTGTGCTGGTAATCGTTTATACCGACTTGCCGCCTTCAACAGTGTGGATGTCACCTTCTCTACGGCAAGCAAGACCAAACTATCGGATGAATCCAATAAGATACTCCTCCATAACCTTGAAGCCTTCAAGATTCGGATGTACCGTGTCTTCAGAATATTCCGGACGGATTCTACCGGTTCCGTCCGACATCAAAGTGAAGTAGTCAACGTATTTGATGTGGTTTTTCCTGGCATAGGCCTTGAGAAGTTCATTGAACCTCATCACCTGTTCGAAACTATCCTTCACTTCCGGTCTCCATCGGATTTTGTAGGAGCCGAGAAGAGAGCAAACCACCGGTTTGATCCCGTTCGCCCTGGCGATCTCGCACATGGATTCAATGCTTCCTACAGCGGTTTCGACGCTGACTGCATGGCCTGGATTGAGAGCTATGTCATTTATGCCGCAAAGTATCACCACGTACTTGGGCTTAAGCCTCACGACATCCTCTCTCATCCTGACCAGAATCTGAGAAGTGGTCTGTCCGCTTATCCCGCGTCCGACAAAGTTGTTTGCCGTGAAGAAATCAGGATCCGCCCCGGCCCATCCTTCCGTGATGGAATCGCCCAAAAGAACAGCCTTAGGCTTTACTGTGACATTCGCGTTGGCATCAGAATATTTCCCGAACCATGCCCAGTCCGCTTTTTGAGCGAACAACGGTAACACCGCCAACATGACGACTAATGAAAGAATGATTCTCTTAGTGCACATAGTTTCATTTAATTATGGTAGAAAATGTTTGACTCAACACCTTCTATGATTGTTAATTCTTTCCGCTAAGGTAACATAAAAAGACGATTTGGCAATAAGTTCAATGAATATTACGATGCCAATCACGACAAACTTTGAAGTAATCGTGCCGTCCTGATTTATTCAGATCATTCCTTCAAGATAACCCCCTAAGAGGTTGTTTTGATTTGTTTCAAGTAATTCAACTTTCGCAAGTAGGCAATTACCTGCTGTAAAGTACATTATCTCACGTTCGAAGGTGATTGCCCACCCTCATCAATTCACGTTACCCCCTCCCTAAAT
>OQVU01000027.1_pt1 | contig 38205 bp, 58 predicted proteins | sample 1691611 | NCBI WGS metagenome assembly OQVU01 (sample SAMN03418272, study PRJEB22391) | human gut metagenome | biome: human-gut; feature: organic feature; material: feces | host: Homo sapiens | place: Tanzania | collected 2013-01
AGAAAGCTGGTCTGTTAGACGATGACGATGTAGTAAAGCTAATCGACAGCCTGTATATACGAGAGAAAGGCCCTCTTGAGTTAGAGGATGTTCAATCTTTAAGTGATAAACCCACATTTCTCAAAAGAACTAAAGATGCTCTAGAGAACATCTACGATAATGATGAGAATAGTATCCTTGCGATATATGATCAACAAGGAGAGATTATTCAATATATGAGTCATACTCGTAGACACTATCAGTACTTTAGAAAATATACATTTGGAGAAATGACTGGTTATTATAAAGATGACGGTCATGTTTACATAGAAGGTACTGCTGATAAAGGTAAGCTCAAATATATATGGGTTGAAGCTATCTTTGATACCATTGATGACGATGAGGATTCTGATGATATGGATGAATCAGACATTAAGATACCATCGTGGATGGTTCCATTGATCAAGTAGAATATCATGAAGTATGAGCTTGGCTTAATGGTTGAGATGCCTAGTGATGATAGTAATAATGCAACGTTGAGTAGTATAAAGAAACCAGGACCTCAAGATAATGAGAAATAAAACTGATTCACATACGTATCATAGCATGTACAAGCATTATAAAGCTAATAGTCCATATAAGGTCGATTACAAGCTCTATAAGCGCATTTTAGACAGGATGAGTTAGATTATAGCAGAAGCTGTTTTAGATCGCTCAGAAGGCTTTAAAATGCCTTGTGGACTAGGTTATATTCAAGTTGGTAAGTATCAACCTAAGAATTATAACTCTAAATCTCTAAGTATAGATTATAAGCTAACTAGAGAATATGGTAAGATAATATATCATCTGAATGAACATAGTAATGGATATAAGTATAGACTACATTGGTCTAGGGTTCCTATGACGTTTGCAGACAGATACAAATACCAACTATGTCTTGTACGTGCTAATAAACGTAAATTAGCTCAACTAATATTTAACAAACACGATTATTTAAACATCAATGATATACAAATATGTAAAGTGTGAATCTGTCATAGCTAAGATAATGGCTGATTCTGATGCTTCAGAGGTTCGTAATAGAATATCGGATATACGAGAATGGATCTTTGAAGCTATTGAGAAGATTGGTGCTCCGATGTAGTATATTAGAAAAGAGTCTGGTGTAGATGAGCCATTGCTCAAATTGATAGATTATCAAGTACCTATTCCTGATGATCTTATTCATTTGGACACAGTTGCATATTCTAACACTCCGAATGGTCCATGGATACCTGCAAGAAAGGATACATCTGATATACATAAGTTCAAGCATGATTGTGTACATAAACCTGAATACGTGTATATTCCACATGATAATGCAAATAAGACAATACCTGATAAGATACGAGTTGCTCCTGAACATCAGGATCCTGCACACAAACTTATAACATCTCAATCTCAGTTGTTAACTATGAATGGTCATAAAGCATTTCATCAGTTAGCACGTAATATATAGAGTAGTCCTACGTATTTTATTAAGCCAGGATGGATCGTTAGTAATAAAAGAGACGGTTTTATTAAGCTTGTATACAAATCTATCGCAACAGATGAACGTGGATACCCTCTTATACCAGACAATGCAGCTTATCAAGAAGCTATTTATTGGTATGTAATGATGAAGCTAGCATTCCCTAAGTTTATGAAAGGTAAGCTTGGAGGTCGTAGTGTTTACGATAATAGAGTGGCTTATACTCATATACAGCAACAGTGGGCTTATTATAGAAAACAAGCTTATGCTGAAGCTATGATGCCAACACAAGATGATCTAAGATCAATTAAGAATGATTGGCTTAGATTAATACCGGACATTGATGCAGACGATTATTTCTTCAAACCAACTGGTGATAGAGAATTAACTTATAACGATAGCTATTATGACTAATACAAATACTCAATAGGTAAACATGTTTTCTGGTGGTATGGATACTGATACTTCAGACATGTTTATTGATAAGAACAGATACCGCATGGCTAAGAACTTGAGGTTTGTAACAGATACTCAGTCTAGTGGCGGAGAATTACATGCGGTACAAGGATTTAAGCCTGTACTCAAAGGCTTATTACCAAACGTTATTGCAACAACTGTTGTACGTAATCTAGGTGTTGTTGTATAGAAAACGCCTAATGATAACGAGTCAAAATGGTGTGTTAAGACATTTGACAACAACAAACCGATTTAGCTAAAAACAGTCTTCTTATGTAAAGAAGAGATTGGCTCAGATAAACCCAGTGTATTAGGGTTATACGAAACAAACAAGATCTGTAAGCTATATATCGCAGATGGAGTACATTCATTGATGATTATAGACTTACTCCCTAAAAAAGAAGTAGTCCCTGTTAACATAGATGAAGTTGCGATATACTCATCTGTTGTGTTAAATAAACCTGTTATCAATGGGTTTACATCTGGATCTCTTAAATCAGGATGTGTGTCGTATGCATATAGATTGTATGGATTATATGGTCCTGGAACAGAGATGTCTATACCAACAAGACAACTTCAGATTCCAGAAAAACCTGTATCTGGAAATTAGTTGAAGGGTGCTAAGAGTGATTATACAACAGGATGTGGAATATCAATAACATGTAATTTAGATGATCCTATTCCTGATAAGTTTGATCACATACTTATATACAGGATATCGTATCAAGTACAAGGGCAACTTCCGTTAATAGAACTCATATACGATGGTAAGCGTACTGGTAATAGCGTAAAGTTCATAGACTCTGGTCAGAAAGCTCTTGGTACATTAACACTGGAGGAATACAACAGTGTATCTGGAAATCATATTATCCCAAAGATCATTGAATCTAAGAACGATTACTTGTTTGCTGGAAACATTAAAGAGCAGCAACATGATTTGTTTGAAGATTATGATGCACGAGCATACTCATTCAATCCTCGTGGAATTGCTTATTTGTATGATGCATCTGGTGCAAACAGGGTTAATGTGACAAGTTCTACATACGACACTGTTAAACCAACTGGAGATTGCTTCAATAAGTATAACGATATGTCAACAGAACCTCTTGATGATCGTAATAATTACATCGACGAAGATGGTTCTTATTGTAGATACGACATAGATAAGTACTATGGTGGTACTGGTGTTAATATATCTTGGAGGTTTGTGACAGCATCATTAGTTGGAGATGCAAATGTATCTGTATTAGCAACTGGTGATTACGGAAATGATATGCTTGGTACAAGTTCAATATGTATCGACAAGAATACTAGTAGGAGTACAGATGTTACAAAACCTTTTGTGTGCAAATATTTGAAGTATCACAATGACGATAGTTCTGAGGAAGCACAATATGATACATCTGAATATGTTAGTGTTAGTTCAAGTTTATCATACTCAGATGCAAAAACATCTATGTTGTTCAGATCATTGAGACGAGATGAGTTATATAGATACGGTATTGTGTTATATCATAAGAACGGATCTGCATCTAACGTTAAATGGATTGCTGATATACGTACTCCTAATATAACATGGGATGGATGTGAAACATTCCACGCTCGTGGTAGTAAGAAAGAAGGTTTTGCAGAAGATCTTATTGTCAAACCTCTTGGTATTGAATTTGATGTACGTAATCTGCCAGAAGACTGTGTTGGATACGAGATTGTCAGATGTCAACGTAAAGAGTCTGACATAGCGACAATATCACAAGGAGTTATATCAAGACCTATTGCTGAACAATATTCACCAGGGCTTGCATCTAGACCTACAACAGCTGGTTCTGCAGTATATACACCAAGTGGATTCATAACGACAAACAGATATTGGACCGGTAATGATGCGTATGCTAGAGTGCATAGTAATGCAGATAGCTCTGGTTGGGAAGCTGATAATTTTGAAAATAACACAATATATCAGTTCATATCTCCAGAAGTATCTTATTTGAAAGGATCCATGAAGGATTTTGATAATAATGTATCTCTATCATTAAACCCTGTAAAATATATATTTGGAGCAAGTTCTACAACCCTTGGAAATACGTATAATCAATATAAAAAGAGTCTTGCGTACGAAGGTAAGAGATATCGTGGAATATACCCATCTGCTGGTAATGGTAGATTTGCTTGTGGCTACGATACATTTGTACAATCTGATGATGGGAAAAGTGCTGAATATAAAACTCTAACTAGAGATAAAGCTAAATCTAACGTGCTGTTTCCAACGCTTTGTTGTAAGAATGACGGTATTGATATTGTAAACTCATTGTACAAGTTTAGATCAACGTTCGAACTGTCTGTTGAGGGTGGTGTATCACAAGCTGGTTATGATGATATTAGTACAGATTCAAATGGTAACCATAATCAATACACAGGTGTAACTCCATCACGTGGAAACATATATATAAATTCAGATGGCATTCTTACTAGAGGCGTATCGTTTGTAATGTCTTATGGAAATGAGGATAATGTCACTGATGGAGGATTCCAAACAGTACGAGATGCTACATATATGTATGTAAAACTATATGAACAAAGTTCTAATGTTTGGTCACGTGTACATAGTGCAAATCATATCGGACAAGCTGGATATATTAAAGGCGACGAAGCTGTTGGGTACACACCTGTATACAGAAGGATTAACAACAGTCTTAAGTTTGCTGTAAAAGATTCTGTGATACCAAAGGAGTTTAGCTGGGATGATTATGCATCACGAGTTAAGGATACTGCAAACTGGACCAAGTCGTTCAACGATAAGATAGATGCGATTGGTAATACAAATTATTGCAATTACGTATCTGGTGGAGGATTCTCTCAAAACCTAGAAGCTAAAGATGGTGATAATTTCGTACGAGATTGTTAGTTATATGGTCCTGGAGGATCGTGTATGTTGTTATAGATAGATCCGTACGATAGTTATTTAGACAACACGTCGTATGATAAAACTGTACCTAATCCTGAAACATAGATCTTATTTGATACATTTGGAACGTCAGGTGCTGTAAATAGCAATACATTCTCTGTTCCAAAAGGATCTGAAGATCTTTATACTATAACAGGTCTTTTATCAGACGGTTCAGAAGCGTTGGCAGTTATTAAACCTGAGAGTTTGATGGGTACATTCTTATGTAATCTAAGAAAGAATGTTATTCCTTACGGTGGTTATTCTGCTGTTGATAGATCGCTCAATACATACTGTAGTTATGGCAACTACTTTAAGAAGGATGATACGAATACTAAGCATGTGATCTTTGATGGAGATTGTTATATACAACCATTTGAGTATGTAAGTATGCATAAACAAGCAAATCCTGAATATCTTATCATGAAGACTATGATGGTTGTTTACGCAATACCTATAGAAACAAATATCAACTTAGCTTATACGTATGGACATGAGCTTAGTAGGAATCTTGGAGATTGGAAGGCGACATTATCTCAAATACAACCTGCTAATGTGATGAATAAATATACTCAAACAACTCCTATGTATTAGTATAACAGTGCTTATTCTATTGATCCAACGGCTAAACAATATGCAGCACAATCTATAGAAGAGGTATCTGATACTGTTGATACTAGAGTTGTTTACGCTGGGCCTAAGTAGAATGGAGAACGTATAGACAGTTGGAGTAAGTTTCAAGCATCTAATTATATAGATGTTGATTCTAAGTATGGACAACTTACTCAACTAAAAAGCTTCCATAATCAGTTGTTATTCTGGCAAGAAAATGCATTTGGTGTACTGTCTGTAAATGAACGAGTATAGATGACGGATGATAGTAATATGCCGTTGATACTTGGTACAGGTGGTGTACTACAAAGATATGATTACGTATTGACAACAAATGGTATGAAGGCTGATCAATATGCAGATACTCAATCAGACAGCGCTGTATATTGGTTTGATAACGATAGAAGAGAGTTGTGTACATATACTCAAAATGGAAGTGCACCGTTATCTAAAGCAAAATAGGTATAGAATCTCATGAACGCTAGTACACTTAACAACGAACCTGTTGTTACGTATGATAAGAAGTTTAATGAGATATTGTTCAATGTTACAGACATAGGCGCTGTTGTATATAGCGAACTGGCATAGTCATTCACAGGTTTATATACGATACCTATGAAAACAGCATTATCATTCTAGAATGATTTGTACTTCACAGACGACACTATGTATAAGTGGAACGAGGATGGGGGTAGTCTTGGTCATTCTCTCAAATATGTTGTAAACGACAATAGTAGCTACGTAAAGACGTTTGATAATGCAGAGTTTGGTGCTAGGACAAACGATGAATGTAATAATATGAAAATAACATTCAAGACAAAAGTTGGTACCGGTACATTAACAAAAGATGACATAACGAATAGAGAATATTCGTATAGATACGCAATTCCAAGAGCAGCTAATGCTGAATATGGAGATAGAATGCGAGATAAAACAATGTCCGTTGAAATGACTACGGATGGCGATAACAATTTTTCAATACAATATATAATAACTAAATATAGAATATCTTGGTCATGACATACGGATTAACAAATTACCCAAATACTAGGAGCTTTGCTGATTATTATTATAACAATCCATATCCTACAACATATACAGGTATGACTGTTCCATCTGGAAATGGAAGGGTTGATTTGTCAGGAGCTATGCCTAAGTTAGTAAACAAACCTCCTAAACTACAAGCTCCTACATCGTTTAATAAAACTCCGTTCGATATAAATAAGTACGGAGGTGTGGTACAACCAGCAATTCAATTCGTAGGATCCGCTATAAACGCATTTGATTCAACAGATAGTACACAATCCCTAATGCAACAAAACGGATCGTCTTACGTAAATACTGGTGAATATGGGTATACTAAATAGAATGACATTGATTATGCCGATCAAATGAGAAAGGTTTCTTCTCAGAATAAGATGAATACACTCGGAGCAATGGGTGCTGGTGCTGCTTTAGGAAGTGTTATACCAGGATTAGGTACATTAGTCGGTGGCGGTATTGGAGCTGCTGTAGGACTCGTAACAGGATTGTTTGGTTCTGGTAAAAGAAAGGCTCAAGCTCGTAAACGATTGTTTGATGCTCAACAAACAGTTAATAGAAATAATAATTACGCACAAGCATCTGCTTAGTCAGATTATCTTCAAAATAAGTATATACAAGAGAATGGAGATGCTTTTAATCAGATGTTATATGGTGCTAAGAAAGGTAAAGATAGAGGTATGCGATTAAATGGTAGGTTAAGTACTGAACGTGTGTGGAGTCCGATCGGGCTAACCAGTGCTAAGCCAAATGCTAGAGTTAGTGGAGGAGAATCTATATTTGATGGAGAATCTGTTGATAACGCAACAGGAACGTATGTGAGTAAAGGAGCACCTAACAAGGATGATCAGTTAGCTAATTTAAGAGATCAATCTGTTGTATTTGGAGACAACGTTAATCTGAGAACTGGTTATAAATATAAAGACGAAGTTGCTCCATATATACAGGCACTTGAGAAAATAAATAAGAAGTACGAAATACGTACCGATAATAAACTAAATCAGCTAAGGGGTACTATTGGACAACATACAGACAATGTGAATCAACAAGAAATAAACAAGTTAAAGAAGCCTATTGTTGATTTTCTAAATAACAAAGCTGATGAACAAAAACAAGATAGAGAAATGATGAGTTATTATCCGTCATACAGATGCGGCAAAGATCGTCTGCCTGGATATGCTAACGGTCGTCCAACAATACTTGATACTATTATACCTACTGGTACTGGTGCACTGCTGTCTCTTGGACAATATTTCCAAGCTAAGAACTAGAGTCCTAAGGGGTCTGATATATACGCTGGTAATCCATACGAACAAGCTGCTCTTAATTAGATGGATTCATTCAGAATCAATCCATACGTTATAGCTAGAGCAAATGCTGATGCAGAACGTAGAGCAGCTTATCAGATCGGTAATACTGGCGGGTTAACAAGTGGACAAAGAGGTGCTGGTAGAATTGCGTTAGCTCTTGGTACAATGGCTAATAACGCTAAAGCCATGAGTGATATTGAACTACAGAATATTCAGTTGGCACAACAAGCTGCTCAAGCTAAGATTAATGCTGGTGATGCTTACGCTAAACGTAAGATGGCTGCTAGTGCTCAAGATTATGATAGCTATGCATCAGCACATGCTTCAAGACAACAGGGTATGCAGGTAGGCTTACGTAACTTTATGGAATATCTTAATAGTTACATGGCTAATGAGTATAAGCGTAGACAAGGTAATAATATGCTTGATCTATATCAGCAACAGTTGGATATGGATAAACAAAAACAATTAGCTGATTATAATAGGGAGTTGGTTAGAAAAACTGATGCACAAAGACCATCAGAGCCTCTTGATCTAGCCACACTTGCTAATATGTATTCGTTGAGATATCCGTGGAAACAACCTGTACATTATGATTTCACTCCTAAAATGACGTTAAGATGATATATTCAAAAGATTAGTGGATACAGTTACCCACACAAGATTTATATGATTCTCAGATCATGCTTGCATCTATAAATGCTGCAAGAGATATGTATGAGAAGGGTTTATAGGAGACTAAGGAGTTTAATAAACTATATGGTGATTTCACAAGCCCTATTGCAAGAGATGTCGATTATTGGTACGATAACACATTGAAACCTGTTAGAGATGCAATAAACTACATGTACGATAAGGGTATAGATCCAACGCGTTCTGCCGAAGGACGAGCTCTTATATAGAAGCTTATTAATCAAGCACCAGTTGCTAAACTGAATCAGATTAGACAATCAGCTAAGGTTGCTGATGAATATGTTAAGAATCGTGGAACCATGCAGGCCAATGGCCTGTATGATCCAGGGTTTGAACAGTTCGCTTTACGAGATCAGTATGGAAGACCTGTTGATCTATCTACTTGGAGTACTGTTGATAATGGCACATGGGAGCGTACTGCACCGTATAAGTATGAATCTTTGTACGATTATACATCTCCAATGTTTAAAGATCTTAAACCTCATGAGTTAACTAAAGCCGAGGTTGAGAGTTTTGGAGTTAAGTACGATCCTAGATATCAGTATCAAGGTATTAGCAAAGGAGATCTTGAAAGAGTTACAGGAGAGAGAATCCCAGGTGTTCAGAACGATACTCTGTACAAATATTATAGAGATCGTGCAGCAGATGTTGTACGTAAACAGTATATAGCCGCTGGTAAGAATCCTGCTGAAATAACTCAAGATGAAATTGATAGACAGTTTGTTCAAGATGTAATACAAGCTAATTCAGCTCGTATTATGGAGCCAACTAAATCTGCTGATCAGTTCGCTGTGATTGCACAAAATCACGCTAATGAAATGAGTAGGATTAAGTTCCAAGAAGATCGTCAGGATGCACGTCAGGCTAGACAGCTTGCAGCAGAACGTGCTAAAAACGGATCTGGTTCTTCACTTAGTCCTACATTAACACCTGGATCACCATACGACGTTCTAGTACAGCAAGTTATCAATCAGAGCAATCAATATCGTAAAGATTTACAAGCAAACTTTAGAACTCGTAAGAAGGCTGCTGATACAGCATATAGAAATCTTATTAGGTTATACGGAGGATATCGTTTGAATGCAGGTGACGGTAAACAGTATAGAGTATCAGAGGTTATTAAACATTATCTTAACGTAGCAAGGAAATACGGTTGGCAGAGAGCTGTTCAGGAAACTAATAAAACATACAGCATAAACTTAAACGCCATTCAAGGTAAGACTGGTCAAGCATTCCGTCAATACATCACAAGTCGTAAAAATTACGAAGCCGTTGCTAACAATATTAAAGGTATGGATGCGTTGGGGCAGTCTAGATACGACAGAATAAATGCTAACTCAAAACTGTATGCACAGCATTATGAGATTCCTCGTAATTCTGATGCGCATCCGTATTACGCAGGAATGTTTGGTATTAGACCAGATAAGTCTGGTAAAGGTTATTATGGTGTGACAGACATTAACACACACGTCAGTGCTTATTATCAGAACAAAGTTGTTACTGGACGTAGGGGAACACCGTCTGCATATTTGAACAGAGTTGACCAACTTATTAGAAACAAGTAGTTTACAATGAGTCAGTCTCAGTATAACACTATGGGATTTGGTGGAGGTCCCGGACGACATATGTATAATGTATATGCTAGATTCGGAGCAACGTATAAAGTCAGTAGTAATGATCCGTTATACAAATATGTAAAAGAACATTAGAATATATTACGTCCATATGGTATTGTATTAAATGAATCTCAGGCTGCAGACAAGGGACATACTATTATAATCCCGATGATGCAGGAGCGTGATCGTAACACATCAATGACATATACAGCATTAAATGCCGACAAACAATTTGGTGGAACAACAAATGCAGCAGGATTGTTCCCAACAAGAGATGCTTAGTTTATAACTAACGAACAATAATTATTATTATGGCCAAGAAGGAGAAATAGATATACGACCCAAGATATGCTCTTGGATATAGATTAATGGCTAATAGAGATGCTATTAATAGAGCATCTAATGAACTGGGTAGATATGAGCAACAGTCTCGTAGTAAAGCCATTGACTATATGATGGCTTATAGACGAGCATAGGCAGAAGAGGCTCGTAGAAGACAGCAATTGGAACAACAGGAAGAGACGGATCGCCGTAATCGTGTAGAGCAACGTAAGAAAGATATTCCTGACGCATTGAAATCTCGTCAAGAGGTTGAAGAGGAAGTTAACTCTACATCGCCAAAATGGCTTAGTATGTGGAATACAGATCCTGATGATACGACTAACGATCTGTTAACTGGTGGAAACGTTGCTCGTGGAGAAATAGCTCGTCAGGAGATTGAATCAAATCCTGGAGGATTTACAGGTTGGCTTGGTGATAATCTCAACTCATATCTCAGTAGATTGAATAGTGCTCAAGCTGATAACCAGATAGGTATGATGGAGCGCATTTCAAGATATGAGCAACTTATGAACGATTGTGAGAAATCGTTGGATATCGAAGATAAACTAAGCTCACTACATGCAATATATGACGATCTTGGTTATAAGTTAGACAACGCTAGAATGTCTCAAGAAGAGCGTAATAAGGCATTGTAGACTCGTAACACTACAAAGAATGCGATAGCTGCATTACAAAATCAATATAATGCTCTTGGTAATAGTAGAAAAGCTCTTGACGCATTACTTCTAAATGGGTTTGAATCTGCATGGCAGCTGACGCAAGAGCTTACGCCGAATCCTATGGCAGCTTTGTTCGGTGATGACAATATATCATTACGTGATATATCAAAAGATGTGTTGTTACGTCTTGAAGGATTTAAAGATGCTGATGCAACACTTAAACGTGCTATGCTGAACAGCGCGTTGAAAGTTGCTAAGAATAGAAGGAGTCTGTTGTCTGAACAAGAACGTGTTAATAGGGATGACGCTAATGCGTACGAACAACGTATATCTACATATTTCAAAAACAGACGCGATCAACCTGGAATGGATCTTTCAGACCCAAATACGTATTTATACAAGTTGTCAGGTGTCATGGGATCATCTGCTTCTTCTTGGAGAAATAATTATGGTTCGATGGCGTTGGGATTGGCTTCTGGAGCTTTAGCTCCTTATACAGGTGGTGCATCTCTTCTTGTTGGAACACCTGTCGTACTTGCTGCAAACATGGGTTCTGCTGTTGCTGAAAACAATGCCGAGGTAGCTTCATCTGTACGAGAACTATATATAAATAAAGTAGGTGGCTCTGACTCAAATACTTACAAGAACATAATAAAAGCTGCTAAAAAACAAGTTCCAGACTGGAAGGCTAGAAAAATGACAGAGAGTGATCTCATAGACCAATATCTAGCTGGAAACGTGATTGTCAATGATCGTAATGCAAACAATCTTAAAGTTGATGCACTACGTGATGCTGAGACATTGTTTAAGCGAGATATGGTTGCTACTGGAACAGATGCCGTTGTTGATACAGCTCTTGATGTACTCCCGTTCGGAAAGGTTGCTAAATCATTAAAGATAATGCCTAAGTTTGTACGTAATGTAGTAGCTGGTTCTATGAAGAGTCAAGCTGCACGTGAGGCATGGCAAACGGCACTTAAATATGGTAAAATATTTGGTGGTCGATTCGCTACAGCATCTCCAGTAACAGGAGGTGCAGCAGGTTTAGTTACTGGATCAATTGCTTATGGCGCATCGAGGTTTGCATCGTCGAAGCTTGGAAAAAGACTTGCTGCAACAACTATGGCTGAACGCTTTACAAAACTTGGAGAACGTACTGCAGATGTAGTTCGTAGAGCTACTAAAAAAGCATTGGCGATTACGCCAGGATGGTTGAAAAAAGTTGGAGCAAAACCAACTGCTTTAGGAGCTAAATATTTCCGTGAATATCTTGGAAAAAACACGTTATACGGTCAAACAAATAGGACTTTTGGGCGAGAGTTACTTGGACGTTTGCACATGGCTGCGTTATCTGAAGGTATTGAAGAGGGTAAACAGCACGAAAATGCTGAAATGTTCAAGCGCGGTGAGCTTGATGAAAATCAAAGCTTATGGGATGCTGTTCTCGATGACGCCCTACTCGGACTTGATGTTGGTAAAGACGTTCTTGGTATTCCTTTAGATGCACTTGGTATTTTACAAATAAAAGACCAAGATCGTCTTGCAGAGATTAAAGGTGGTATATTGGGTGGTGTTGGACACACAGCTCGTATGAGTGTTGCTTAGGCTTCTGCACCATATATATCTGAGATGAGAGCTGATAAATGGTTGATGAATAACCATATTGTTGATCAGGCTGATGCATCAGATACATTACGTAGATATGTTCAGTATGCATCTAAAGGATGGTTTAGTGCAGGATATAATGCGATGTCAAGAGCTCTTGATCATCTTGAATAGATCAATAATAATCGTCATGAAAGTACTGGATCTTATTTGATACAACCAGAGCTGATTGAACAAGAGCGTAAAAACTTATCAAGAGTTGCGAGTTCTGCTAGAAGTAAGTTTTTGCAAAAGGCTGCTAAAGATCAGGGTATTGACGTATATACAAAAACACGTAACTTTACAGATGAATATAAACAATTTGTTGCTGGATGGAACATGGTTCTTGACAATCAACAAGATGTTCTGAAAAATACTAATGAACAGCTATCTGAAATAGATCGTTAGATAAAAGATATTCGTACCAATCAAACAGATGAATATGCAAATGCAAAGCTCGCAGAGCGAGATCCATTCAATGTTGATCCTGTTGTAACTGGTTAGTTAGCAGCTGTTCGTGCAACAAAGGCTCTTGAAGAAAAGTTTGGATATCAAGAAGCATTGGCTAGGATTGACGCTTTGATGAGAATGAAAGAAACCATACTCAAAGCTATCGGTAATGGTGTCGCAAAGTCTCGTGTTAATAAGTATCTCAATGCAATAGATTCTAGCTTAAAGCGTTTGGTAGAAGGTTATGTTGAAGAACGTCCTGTATTTGATGAGGATGGGAATGTTACTGAAGAAAAAACACAAATTAAACATCCTGGAATCAATGATTATCTCCATGAGCTTTATAGTATCGGCCTTGAACAAAAAGATCCAAATGCCGAAGCAGTTGGTTATGGAAATCACAATAACGATTCAGTACGAACAAGAGATGATGTACAGCGTCTTGTATTAGACCGATCTACTCATGATGCTCTTTCTGATTTATATTATCAGCGATTTGCATTAGAACAAAATATTAATAACGCAAACGAAGCTGTTGCAAATTTTATTGGAAAGCAGGAGAGAGATAACAAGAAGATCAAATTTGTCGGTGGAAATGGTGCTCAGATAATGGACAACATTCGTAAAACACAATAGACAAATGATGAATTCTGGAATGAACTTACATCTGACGCATTTGAGTCTGACGAAGAAGTTACGGCAAAGATGGATGAGGAAAACGGATGGAGTCCTCTCATAGTATCTAAGCCGAATCCTGTTATCGGTAGTAATGGAAACTAGATCAAAATTAAACTTGATGAAGACGGTATTCCTGTAAAACCACTCCCAGATGGTACATTTATTGACAAAGATGGTTATTTGTACGACTATTCTGATAAACATGAGGTGAAAGAAACTCCTATTTTTGGAGAGTGGGATTCTAATTCAGGACATACGTATACAGAACGCATGGCATCGTTGCTAGAAGGAGTTGATGTTGGATATGAATTCTATAACCCAGAAGGAGATACTCCTTTTGCACGAACTAAAAAGGAACATAGTAAAAAATACGCTGAACTACAAAAAGGTTAGGGACAGCCAGCTGACACAACAGCTCATGAAGATAAAAGTAATACTGGTGACAAACAACAAGCTGCTGGAGAACAAAAACCTGCTGAAGGACAACAACAAGAATCTCAGGCTGGTACTGGGCAAGATCAAGAATCACAACCTGATCAAAAACCACAGTAGAAGCCAGAATCACAACCTGATCAAAAACAGCCTGAGCAGCAGTATACTCCTGCAGGTAGTGGTACACAGCTAAGCTCTAGTGAAACAAAAACTTCTCAGGAAGAAACGTTCGATGCGCTTGAGAATAAGCGTAAAGATGACGAAGCTCGTGTAATAAAACAACCATTGAGTGTACGTAATGCAGACGATGTTGTATCAGCAATGGATGGTAAGTATGATACAACAAGTAGGTCATACTTTATAAAACAAGATGATGGTTCTGTATTACGTTACAATAGAGTCCATAGTACTTTACCTGAAGCATACAAAGAAAAGGATGATCTGATCCAAAGTCGTAAACTCGTAGTTCAGGAGTTATCTAAACTTACTACAAAGGCCGAGGTTGTTAAATGGATTAACGAAAAACTGAAAGATGAACATCTGAAAAAATCCATGTTACACGACCTTGTTGTATATCGTACGTATATTACTGAGCACCCTATATTCAATAATCTTGAAAACAATTCTGAGTGGTAGGCTGTCATAACAGATATTGCACATATTGTTGTTCAGAAATCATTCGGACCAAGTGTTGTAGTAGGAAACATTGTTGATGAGATTTCAAGATTCATGTTTGGGAATTTTGAAGGGGCTTAGGAGGTTCTTGAGTCTATCAACCTACATGCTGACGATAAGGTTTTGTATGAGCAAGATGTAAAATACGGAGTTAATATGATAAAGTCTATACTTGACAGTATTGGTGCAGGTTAGGCAATGTCTGATGAACAAGTTCGTAATCTTGTTATTGAATTAGCAGGTCTTCTAAAATAGTTTACAGATCTCGGATGGGTATTGAATACTGTACCGTATACGTGGCATGCCGAATTCCCTGGAGTTGGTAGAGTTGCTGGTGAGACGGATATGATAGGTGTTGATCAAGATGGTAAAATACACATCATTGACTTTAAAACATCTATGAACCCGTTTGCTAAAACACGAGAGGTTAATAGCACCATTGCAAATCAATTTAAATCTGAGCTTAGTAAGTTAACAGTTGATGATGTAAAGAACAATACATCTGCTGCACGTAGCGTACTTAATAGCATTCGTAAACTTGCTGATGGTAGATTTGGTGTTGAGTTAGATGTTGTAGACGGTGCTGTCGTTGTTGTGTGTGAATATTCTGGATTCTATTATCTGGCAAATAAGATACATGGCCAAGTACAATCTCCTTTTGAAAACTACACGAATCAGCAGACTGTTTATCAAATGCTTATCCAAACTGAACTTGGTTTGAGTGTAGAATCTCTAGAAATATTACCATACGTTGTTCACTACGCCTATTAGGTGACTAAAGACGGGTATGACATACATGATCTAAGTGTTAGTAATTTTGTTAATGGCGCTCCGTTACGCTTAATGCTTCCTGTAAGTACTGAAATGCAACAACTGTACACAACACAACCAGATACTGTTAATGAAGCCTGGTAGCAATATCAATAGCTTAAATTAGAGATCGATACTCAGTATAGTATATTAGATCAATATTTATCAGAATTAAGTACGTATAACGATTATGCCAACAGATATGATTATATATCGGATCCAAGACTTAAATCTCTCGATAACTATATTAAAGCACTTAAAAAGCTTGTTGAAGACATAAGTAGATTTAATAAAGAATCATAGCTAATAGACAAGCCTTCGCTTACGGTAAACACTCTTGAGTATGCTAAAAGCTTAAAATCTAGAATCGATAAAGCTTTTGAGTATTATAGAATGCTTGACAATGTACGTAACTGCATATCAAACCTTGAAGCTGAATATACACAAACAGCTGCTGCTTACGACATTTATGTCAACTCACAACAATACATACAGGATATTGCAAATATTGACAGAGAAGGTTCTTTGACTGGAGAACAGGATGCTAGTGATTCTCAGGCAGCTAATGAGAAGTTGTTTGTACAAGGTACCGCAGTAAGAAAAGAAGGTAAGAAAGGAACGTATTATACTGGATTTGTAAACCAAGGTACTGAAGAGAAGGATGGTGTACAATCCACACAACTTGTTGCAAAAAATGCAAGAGATGGTGGGTTCATTGGAGGTGTTGCAGTACTTGAATTACCGTCAGAATATACTTTTGACCAATGGATTATTGATCAATGCTAGAAACTTAATTTAGAGATAGTTGGTGTAAAATCTTATGTGAGCAAGACTAAGAATGGGCAACTTGTAGCATCAACAGCTATGGTTGTGACAAAATCGTCTATAGGCAAACTCAGCTCTGGTCCAGCTGAAATAATACCATCACAACAACAAGGTCCTAGTGCAGATTCTAATTAGAATGAGGGTTAGTTTGGATTGGTTTCTGACGAAGAGATGAGTAAACTTCGTAGTGAAATTCTTGATATACTTAAAGGTAAAACCGGATAGTTAAATTCTGGAGTAGATCCGAGATTATTAACTTTGATGGCAAAATATGCTGTTGGTATAATTGATCGTGGTATATATTCATTCAACGATTTTGTAAAACATCTTGTTAATGAACTTGGACAGGATGTAGTACCTTATTTGAAATCAGCGTATGAAGGTGCAAGACAGTGGCCAGATATAATCAACAACGGTCTCAAAAACAAAATGACTCCGTTTGACCAAGTAGATAATGCTGATATATATAAGATACTTAATACACCTACACAGCCTGTACAAGAACGTACGCCTCAAACGGCACAACCTAAGCCGGAACAACCGCAGTATACTCCTGGAGAATACAGAGTTGCTGCAAACAAAGGTGATCTTAAAACAAACCCGTCTCCATCATTAGATTATGAGTTCTTCTATAAGAATGCAAATAAAGAACTTGCACAATTACTTAATTCTCCTGATTTTATAACAAACGCTGTTGTTGAAATAAGTAGTACTGAGCGATATGAGGGTGCACAAAGTGGTAGGCATGTAAATCCAAGTTTGTTTGCACATATTACATATCGCGGTAAGACCTATAACAACATACCGCTTAATCTATATCAAGCGTTTGTTAAAGGAAAACAACGCACACTAAGTTAGAACGGATAGAACCTGTATGATCGTGTTGTTAGTATTGAAGATGCACAGCCTGGTGTGAAAATAATAGCTAATATGGCTCGTACAAACGGTCGTATTATTGTTAAAGAAGGTACATTAAGGCCGTTAACAGATCCAGATGCACAGCTTCTTGCTGGAACAAGTCTTTATACAATAGAGATGTCAAATGCATCAAATGATTTTGGATTTGCTAATGGTGAGAATATTAACACACTTGTTGGAGATCGTGAACAACGAACAATATTTAGATACAACAATCCAGAGCATGCTCCTGAACGAGGCACACTTGTTTATTTAAAAAGAATTGCACGTGATGAAGGTAATAAGCAACCTGCTGTAATTCCAGTTACTGTTCAAAAGAAATCATTTGCGGACGATGATATTGATTTCTTGATCAGCGTATTGAGCAATACAGATATACTCAATGGCAAAACAAATGGAGTATCTAATAGAGCACTTGCATCATTATTGATGCCAATAGCAGCAAGTCAAGATAACCTTGTCGGATTAAAAGCAATTGAGTTAATTCCCGGAAGACCTGGTGTGATACGAATACGAATGCGTCAAGATCTAGCCGCTAACAATCAACTCGGATATGCTGGTGAGATTGATTTGAACACAGATGCTGGAAAAACAAATTTCCGCAGTGTGATGAAAACATTAACCATACCTGAGCAACATAGTTTCATGTTAGCTAGACTTGGTTCTAATAAAGACAGTACACTTCCTATAAAAGCAATTAGAGATTGGTTCATACAACATCCAGATCAACAATAGTTCAAGGTTACTGAAACATTGACATTTGATATGTCTGATTTTAAAGCTGTTGATGGTTATAGTGGATTGAGTGGTCTTGGATGGTATATTAAACACGGTGTATTTTTAACAGACTGTACTGGTTTTGCTCCACCCAACATGTATATTACAGCCATATCAACTGTAGATCCAAACTAGGCACCATCTAATACTGGTGCAAACAGCCCTGTGCAACCAGATGTTTAGGTCCAGGAAGACCCTGAAGTTAAACCGGAAGGATACTCTAAACCAGATCCTGGTATAAATCCTGATGATTATACTCCGAATCAAGATTGGGCTAAGCAAATGCCCGATGTTGAACAAATGCCTGATGATGATTCTAATGAAGGACTTAGCGAATCTCAAATAGATAATACTGATAAATCAGGAGTTACTTTTTATAAGTAGAAAGGATCTAGTAAAACTCATATAAGTAAAGCAAAAGCACAACGTCGTATAACAACAATACTTGGTAAGCAATTTGAAGGCAAGGTCGAATTCAGAAAGAACCTTATATCTAATGCAACGCGTGACCCGTCTGTGTTGGGTATTTGTAAATCATCTGCAATTGTACTTAGTGAGTACGCTCCAGATAGAGTTGATTTTCACGAGGCGTTCCACTTTGCATTTGAACTGTGTGTTCCTGCAGCAATACGTGATAACTTATATGAGTACTATGCAAAACGTAACAATTTGGATATCCATAGCAAAGATGATGCTGTTCGTAAGAATGCTATTAGAGAAGTTGCAGAGCTTCTTGCAGATAGGTTCATGAACTATTCTAAGTGGTATATTGAGCAAAAAGAAGGTGATGGTCGTATTAAAACTTGGATAAAAGGTGCTATTAACAATATAAGAGATTTCGTATTAAGCTTTAGTCAAAGAAGTGATAGAAATCTTAATAATTTGTATGCAGCTATAATACGAGGTAAATATGCTGGAATAGAACCTGACAAGAAGTCTGTATAGAGATTTAATGATCTATTTGGCGGTTTGTATTATAAAAATCATGGTATTGAGTTTTCAAATATCATCAGTGATGATATGTTTGACAATCTAATGGAGACTGCAAAGTTCTGTATCATGCACGGATTCGATGTTAAAGACGATGGTTCTAATATTGCAAATATTGGAAAACATATCAATAAAGAAACATTCGAAAAAGGTGTTGAAAGTCTATATAAGTCTGGATTAGATATACTCGGACATGGTGAATATAAAACTCCAGCTCAGCTTGGTATGGGAGAGATTCTTGAAAAATTTGATGCTGTTGAGTTAATAAGAGATATGGCATCACGTATTTCAAGTATTTCAACTGATTTTCATGAACGTATTGAACGTGATTCAAGAGACGCATCTGATGCAGGATCTTCTGTTGGAAATGATATTGGAGAACATACAAGACAATGTTTTGAGTTCAGTAGATTTGATAAATCATCATCTCGTGTTAAGTTCTTCTTTTCAACAATCGCTGATTGTGAGTTAAAACCACTTGCTGAAAAGGGTAAATTGGTATATAAAGACGGTTTAGTTCAATATAAAGTTATAAACAAGCTTAACAAGTATGGACTACCGCAATATGTACCTATGAATATTGCGTACAACATGATACTTAATCTGTGTCATGATTGTGAAAACGTACAGCAATTATTGGATACGTTGCGTAATGCAAGTATGTCTAATGGATTGTTTTACGTTGCTTACACAAAGTTAAAGGCTCTTAAGTAGAAGGTTGATAAAGGTGATGCAGACGCAGAAGCATTGTTTGTACAGCTAGTATCAAACATCAGATCGAATAAATATAATTTTGATATTGTACGTTCTCAATACAATAAGGAGTTGGCTAAGTCAGAAGCTCCATTTGGTCTTTATAAGTTAACACTGACTCCTTCTGGAACAGAGTATTCTGCTCGTGAATATTCATTACAGTGGAGTGCTTAGTTAGCAAACGGAGGTACTGATTTAGTATCTATAGATCAATATGGGCGTCGTGTTCTTAATCCTAGAAACAGTAATGCTGGTACGATGTTTACTAGTATTGCAGATATGATTGATTCTAATAAACAGGTTACGCTTAAGAATGGTTAGGTTGCAAACATTGTAGGTTTGAAACAATGGGTTGCCTGGAGAGCATCTTGGCCTAATACAGGAAGACCTAAGGGACAAGTTTACTTATTCCCTGTACGTCAGTACAATGCTAAGAAGAGTAAAGAAACCGGAAAGCCTGTATATGAAATTAAATATTTAGATAGCCCTGGACGTAAGGATGATTTCGACATGGCGCTAGACAGGCTTGTGAGCGGTTTAAATGCTGTCGGAATCAATATAACAAGGCCCGTATTTGATTGGATATTATTCAATAAATACGGTTCTGTTAATTACAAAGCTTTGAATCAGATGTTGTCTTCTACGAATATAGAAGATTCACCAACATCATTCTTACAATTCTTACGTGATATAAGTAAAAACGGAAAGCTTAATGTTGATGACAACATGGCGTATTCGTTAAAGGGATCTGGTAAGGTTAGGTTGGAGACTATATATGACAGATTTGCATTTACTAAAAATCTGGCAACGTGGGTTTATAATTATAGACATAATTCAGATCAGTTAACAGTATTAGGTACAGGTAAGAATAAATTTTATCTGATGTCTGATAATAACTATATGTCTGATGTTGTACACGATCTAAACATGCGAAATTCTGATTTCGTAGAGTTGACAGATGGCCGTGATCCATTTATATACAGGAAACTTGAGGATGATGCTTTTGGAGGAAAACATTTCATCGGATCATACGTATTGGATCAGTTAGCAAATAACCCGAATCTTCGTATTGGATTACACAACTTCATTGGTTTCAGAACTGATAATAAAGATGATATTGGTTCGGACTATTTCGATATAAGTCATACTGAAGACTGTATATCAAAACTTTGTATACTTGAGTCAGGTGGCATTATAATGCCAACGTTGTCTGATAAAAAATCTTGGACGTTCGTTAGCGGAATAAAACTCCCTGGAATTGATTATCTCAAGATGTATGCTCCAAACGGAACGATATTATCTGTACCTGAAATTGCTGAAAGTATAGGTATGATTGATGGAAACATCATGCAACAAGAAGATGTCATAGATCTGTTCATGAGTTATGCTTATTCTGAATATCAATCTGTTAAAGATGCTGAAAAAGCTCTTGATTAGATGAATGAAGATGGCACTAAATCTACAGCTGTTGCAAACTACTATACCAAAGAACAAGGTGCTAGATTCTCATCACTACTTGGTGTATGGGAGCTTGATAATAATGGCGATGAGGTATTTGTGTCATTTAATGATAAAAAGGATGGCCATACGTATAAAGACAATATTAAAACAGCTGAAGAGCATTTCTTTAGTAAACCTATTTCTGAGCAACGTAGACTAATCGCTAGAAATCTTGATCATAATACTAGAGATGAGATATAGAATCTTGCAAACTTAGGTCTTATTGATGTTATCGGATTTGATAACAATAATAATTATGTTATCAAAAACATTGGTTTAAACAACAGTGCCATTGAAGGTATTTATAGTGCAATATGTGCTAAATATAATATCAAGAAAGGCTAGGAGAAAGATTAGGTACAGCGTGATAAGATACTTAACCAAGCAATGGTTGCCTATATCAATGATCTTTCTAACAAAGCTTTGATATCTGGACATGAGGTTGAACGATTGTTTGCTGGAAACCCTGCGTTCTATAAGTGGAAATACGATAATGATGGTAATTTGATTGATAGAACTGTCGATGAGCTTAAACGTCTTGGTGGTATGGTTTCTACTGGAACAAATAACTTTGAAGGTCTTGTTGGATTACCAGATCGTTATCAGAAAGGTGTTTATGTATCAGCAGAGGTTGATAATGAAATGATTGAGTCTCCATAGGTTGAATATATGAGGCCTCTTGTATATACTGGCCAGCTTAGACAGACTGCTTATTCAATGTTATGTGATGAGTATATCGAAAAAGAGTTGGAAGGTTTCAAAAAATATAAAGATGAAACTGATATACAAGCTAGTAGGCGCAAATATAATCTTGAACAAGAAGCTCGTAATAAAGTTGACAGCCAGCTTGAACGCATGAGTGATGAAGAAATCGAAAAACTTCTAGAATCCAAGCACAAAGGTATTATTGCTGTTATAAAAAAGAAGGCTAAATCTGTTATAGATAGCTATAGGTTGTCTAAAGATGAAAAACTTGATGGTATAGATGTTGCTGATGGTGGTGCATACATAACTGATGAAATGTGCGAAGCTTTGTTGAGAATGGTTGGTTCTTGGAGCAGTGATATCGAACAAGCATTTAAGATCTTACGTAGTGGTAATATATACACTGTTCGTGCTAAATTGAATGCGTATAACAAGATTGTTACAACAGTCATCGGTACTCAGAAATATACTGCATTTGGACGTCGTAGAGATCCTAAAACTGGAATAATGATTACGTATTACGATAAGTATGCATTGTTTCCGATTTTTGAAAGTATTGCATATGGTCGTACAGCCAACATATTCCATGCAATGAAAAAACAGGGTGTTGATCAATTAAAGATTAACTCTGCTATTAAAGTTGGTTCGCAAGGATCTCAGCCTATTAAATGGGATGATTACTCCAGTGTCGAAGGAGATGAAAAGCCATTGTTCTTAGATACATTTAAATTCAACTCATATGAACAACGTTTTAAGTATTTACGTAAGCAGTTGAATACTGATCCGAATGAGAAAAAATACATGAACATCGGTACTCAAGCTACTAAAATTGTAATGAGTAACTTGAATGTCAATAACTATTATGTATTACGTGATGGAACTAAGATAAAAGGACAAGATCTCTTAGATACAATCATGAATTCTATGAACAGGTTGTCAGACATTGGTATGTAGAATATAATGAAACAATTCTTCAAAACCAATGAAGACGGACAGATTATAGATGGAGACGGAAAAGTCATTGATGATGGTAATCTATCAAGGGTTGTAATAGATTAGAAGAAGTTTATTGAAACTGTTCTTGATATGATCAAGAGTGATGATCCAAATATAAACTTGTTATCATCACTTTAGGTTGAAGGTGATGAAAAATCTGGTTATCATCTATCAATGCCTATAGATGCTGTATAGTCTTCTAATTTCTTAGAGAGCAAACTCATTGCTAAGATCAATGGAGAAGTTATTGATACGAAAACTCCTGGTGCTGCGTTTATTCAAAGATCTGTATGGGGAATGTAGGGATCTAAACTTTTTGAGCGTAGTGATGGCGGTATAGTTGGAGACAATAATGTAACTTTATACAATGGTAAGCGTCTATAGATGATAAACAAAGAGGGTTCTATGGACTGCGTATTATCAATAGACTACTTTAAGAAGCTTCTTGGAGATTTTGATATACAAACAAAGCGAACGTTTGAATTAACGAAGGATGGAGCAAAAATACCTCTTAAAGATAAAGATGGTAATATTAAGGTTGATAAGGATGGCAACACCATATATAAAACAAAACTAGAAAAACGTCAACTATCGTTTGAAGAGGCTCGTTAGTGGCTTATTGACAACGGTATAATCGGAGAAAATGCTAAAGCAAATATATTAGCATATCGTATTCCTACGCAGGCACAATCCTCAATCCACGCATTAAGATGCGTTGATGTAATTCCGGTAGTTAATGATACTGTGATCCTTCCGGAAGAGTTTACAAAGATCACTGGATCCGACTTTAAAATATTGGAGTCGTTAAATTTCTTTAATTGCTGGGAAACCCACATTAAATGGGTAATCAGCAGCCAAGCTTCTATAGTATACGTTTATAGAAGAAGGTTCAACGACTAATGTCAAATCATAAATAACATACGTTTATCGTTATGAAAACTAAATTTAATAAAGATAGTAGAAATCTACTTATTGCGATGTTAATAGGTGATGGTACGATTTCTAAAAATAATGTATATAAGATAGCTCGTTCATATAAACAACAAGATTATCTTGAATGGTAGATAAAACAATTAAACGAAGCAGCTATTCGCAATAATGGTTGTAAATCATACACTAGTGTTGCTGGCTATAATAAAGGTGCTAAAGTTGTATATACGCAACTAAATATCATACCGTTTACTAAAGTGCTTCGTAGAGTGTTTTATAGACCAACAAAACAAATAGCTAATCGTAAACTATTAAACCGATTAGACGCTAAAGGTATAGCTATTTGGTATATGGATGATGGGCATATTAATATACGTAAAACTAAAGATGGTAGATAGATGGGTTTTTATATTAAAATATCTACTTGTACAACAAAACATGATACACAGATTCTTATTGATTACTTCAAAGAAGTATGGAATGTGTCATTCTATATGTTCCATGAAGGTCGTAAAGAAGATTCGTATTCGTTATGTTGTGGTACAAAAGAGGGTGTTAAATTTATAAATATAGTGAAACCATACGTATTGCAAGTGCCATCTATGATACATAAAATAACTTATGATTTGAGCCAACGAAGACGTTCGTTGGATGTACACAATAATGTGGAAATTGGAAACACACGTAAATGTGAAGATATAGTCTAATCTTATACGTAAGTATAAGTTAATATAAATGGATATTGATAAATTGTTCCTATCTGGTCTTAATTATAAGACCGAGGGTGTTGAAAACATATTCGGTTATGTTGAACAACACCTTGTTAAAGAATCTGAACTCTCAGAGGAACATCAGCTTCAGAATAAGATTATCGACATGTATTTGGCGTTACTTATCGATAAAAAGGATGATGGTGGACCTCGTAATGTACAGATATTACATAGATCTATTGATAACGATACCGAATTAGCTAAGAGTGTTCTTAAAGATATAGAGGGTTCTGGTAAATCTAAAACAGAAACTCCATATTCATTCTATTCATTAGCTCGTCAAACAGCATCAAAAAATGATTATATCACAGGTAAGGTTGGTATTGGACCGTTTGCATTGAATAACAATAATCAAATTCTCACAATGATATATCATATATCATTTAGAGAATCCCAGTCAAGTCTCTTAAGTACACTTGGATTAAGTAGACTTGATAAACAACTTGATGTTGATGGTAACTCAATCATGTCATGGATTTCAGCCATGATCAATGCTCACGTGGATATTGCTAAAGATCCTTGGATATCTAGACTTAATGTCAACCCATTCTCATATAATATAACTAACTTGTTATTACGTACAGGATGGGGTGGAAACACATTCTATTTCTTAACTCAGCCTATTATGAAACAAATGGCTGATGCTTATGTAAAAGCTTCGTCTCAATACATGCAATAGAACGGATCTACGTATAGCAGGCAACAGTAGTCTATTAAAGATGTTGCTGAACAATATTTTGGTAAAGATGTAACATTTGACGGTAACACTCTTGATGATGCATTAAGTTTAATAGATACTGGTGACAAAGAGTCTATATAGGCTATAAATGAAGCTATAAAGAAGTTGTTTGAGAGTGAACAGTTTAAACAAGACGCTAGGGATTATGCACAAGGAAATGATGTCGCTGATCAAAAAGGCCTAAAGTCTCGTCAGCTAGGTATTTATCTCGCATATGTTCAATTTAGCAAGTACGCAAATGCTTTAGCAAACCTTGTTAAATATTGTAAGATTGATACTAAAAAGCATGGTAAGAGTGCTGCTGAACAACTTGTATATAAAGAAGGTTTTGACGAACTGTTTGAATTTGCTACAGACGAAGATGGCGTATTGATTAAGAAAGGAGATGTTGGTGCATTGTTCGAACCTGCTGGATTGTTAGATCTGGTTGAACATAGTTATGTTGGTACGAAGACTAGAAATGCAATTTCGCTAACAAAAGTTATACTCGGAGGACAATTTATGTCATCAACTACGGGATTCATACAAATGTTGCGTTAGCTGAATACAATGGCTGGTAATACATCATTATCTGTATCATTTGTACAATCAGCACAAAAGGCATTGTCTGCAGCTATTAAGTCATAGTTCTTCAATGATTATGCTTCTAGAATATCTGACAATCCGAGATATATGCACGATCTTGTCAACTCTAGTTCTGAAGACCTTGAGTTCTCTTATGACGCTTCTACAAACAGTATGTCAATTACTGGTAATAAGCATTCTTTGAAGAGCTATGTCGGACAACCTATACTACTTTGGTATAAGGATAAAGATGGAAATCTTCAACAATATATTCCTCGTGATAAAAACGGCAATGCACTTCCGTTAAAGGTGTTGACAGCAAAAGACGATAAGATTCAGCTGAATATATCTATAAATGGTAATTTTAATGGAATATGTAGATTACTTGGAGGAGCCAATACAATCTTTGATAGATTATCTCGTCTCAAACCTATGATATATCATAACAGTGACTATTCTGATTTACAGGGTAATCTATTGTTAGAAATGCTTATCCCTGGAAAACGAGTTGAATATTCTCCTAAAGATGCTATTCTTGGAGAACGTCCTGATACGTATGATGATCTGAAATTTGTCAAGCTTCAAAACTTTGTTGATGACGGTGGTATCAATACGAACTATATAATCAACGCTTGGAATGAGCTGTTGGAATATTAGAATGACAAACAACCGCAAGTAGCAGAATACATACGTGATTTCGCAAGAGATCTTGTTGTATACGCTTTCATAACATCTGGAGATACTCAAGGTTTTACAAAGATGTTTAAGTATGTACCAGCATCTTGGCGTAAGAAGAGTGGTTATGCAGATTTCATCAATAGAAAACTAGTATAGCTCAATTCTTATATTCCTACTGTTGATCTTAATGATGTTCTTTTGAACAATTGGTATGATAACAAACTTGTTCCTACATATCAATTCTATTCAAAAGATGCTAATGGTAAGCGTAGTTCAAACTTTATAGGCGTTGCTAAGATGACCCATAGTAATGGAAGTAGACAAACGTTATCTGCTTATCCTACAATATTAGCAGCTCTTAAAAAGAATGATGAGGGTATGTATGAACCTAGTATTGCAGTTGAAAGCTCACCAAAGTTCATAAAGATACCACGTTCGTATAACCATTATGATTCACAGCGTCAATATAACGTATATCAAATATATGGATTTGCAAGGCATAATAGTGGTATTATGTATCCTGTATATGTGCTCGTACAACCTAAGGGTACTAAAGTATCTGGAGGATTCATGGTTACAGAATATGGTCGTGATGATTCAACTCCATCTAGTACAGAGTATGTTGTAAACCAAGATGCATTACGAAACTTTGTAGAATCAGCAGATTTTATAAATCAACTACCTGCAATAAAAAAGAATTTCGGAGATGAGTATGCTGCAATATTGAATGATCTACGAACAGAGCAAACTGGTGGTGTAGCAGCAGCTATTACTGATGATTATCAAGCATAGCCTATTCGTAAAATAGAAATAAGTTCGGGATATAAAAAAGACGATCCTCAAAATAATCCGAACAAAAATTATGTATTTACCGAAAATCTTGAAGCTGCACAGATTGTATTGAAGCGTATCTATAATATAGATATATCTAATTTACTTGGAGACTTTAAGTTCCCATATAAAGGGCGCGTTGCTATAAATGTTAGTGATGTCAATGGTACTAATTCTGCAGCAGTTCGTACAAATCCAAAAGGTGATGTAAACGCTAATGCGTTTGGTATCGTTGTTAAAAAGTATTTACATAACAAAAACGGTTCGTTCGCTGCACAAAATGGATGTTTCTAGGATACAAACGAAGATTTTGAACTGTTTAAATCAGTAAATGAAATCGTATTTAAATTAATAGAACAGTCTGGCGGCAACATAGTGTTTCCGTCACAAATGGCTCTTGGAAGAGCTGCTTTACCGTTAAGGTTTGCAGAATGGTTACGTGACGAGCTTATACAAAGATTTGGATTATAGATCAGCGAACCAGAGCAAAGTAAAAAAGCAGGTTATGATGGTTATGGATTCCGTATAACAGGTGTCGGTAACGCTCCTGTCAATATTGGTAATCAACCAAGTACTACTAATAAGACTCAGCAACAGACTTAGTCAAACGATAAGCCTGGCACTACTCAACCTCAAACAAGTACACCTACTAGCACTGATAGCTCTGAAAAATCAGTAACAGAACAACTTGTTCAACACCTTAAAGATAGTGGTTTTACTGTATACGATACCAATGGAAATGTTGATGAAAATAATTTTGAAACAGAAGGTGTTTAGTTATTTTAGAAAAAACACTATCTAAATAGTACATATAAATCCAAACTAAATTCGTTTAAACAAGCAATTCTTTCTAATAAATACACGCAAGCTGGTGGAGAAAACAAAACGTTCTCAAGAACTAATAATAACATTCACTTCTTTAAAGATTCAAAAGGTGTTGTCTATGGATATGTTGATAATGATGGTATAATATATCTTAATAAAAATAAGATTAGACCAGAACATCCTATACATGAATATACGCACATTTGGGATAGAGTTGTTGCTCTGAAAAACCCATCTTTGTGGATACGTGGTGTTGAGTTAATGAAGTAGTTCAATGGTGGTAAGCTTTGGAACGAAATAGCTAATAGTGAGTTCTATGGTAAGAAGTGGTCTAATATGTCTGATGCACAGCGTGAATTTATGATTGCTTCTGAGGTTCATGCAAGGCTTGTTGGTGAAGGCGGTGCTAAACTTATTTCAGAGATTGAAGCTAAGCAAGGATCTTCTGATATAATATCCAAGCTTAAGGATTGGATTCTTAAGTTCTGGTAGAGCCTTAAGCAAACATTCTCTAATTGGTCTAAGGAAGATATTGAGACTCTGACGTTGAAAGATTTTAATCATATGCCACTGAGGGACTTCGTAACAAGTAACGCTGAAGTTGCGTATAACGAATCAGATGCACATTTATCAACAGCAGAAAAGTTAAGATTGGTTGGCTTGGTTAAACACGTTTACGAAGGAGATATAGATGTTGATGAGTAGGTTTAGCGTGCTATAGATAAATTAAATGCTATTTCTCCAAATGAACAACAATATATAACACCTGTTATAACAGGAAAGTCAGTTATAAACGGAGTGTCGCTTATTGACGCAATCAACATAGTTGCTAAAATATATAATTCTGAAAATCTACTTGGCACAATTTCTAATAAATTTTTGCGTGAAAAAATATAGCAAATAGACGATGAATAGTTACGAGAAAGACTGTATAATATTTCAGACCTTGGTGTGCCTAACGAAGTTATGTTCATGATAGCTGATTATATTAGTTATAATGACGCAAGAGGTATTGTTGCAAATCATATATGTGACTTTTTGGAGAATGTTGATGATGACACGCCATACGATGATATCGCAGTTCCTATAATCGAATCTATTGATGTTAAATATGATGATTCCCGTGAACAATCGTTGTTTAACGATGATATTATGAAACATTGTAAAGGTAATTAATATGTATTTTTGTCCTAATTTAAGTAATCCAGACGTAGCTAAAGAGTTTAATGAGCTTGTATCTACTTTAGGTGAAGTAGGTGCATATGCTGTATGGTCGCTTAATAATGGATACATGGTAGATAAGGCTCCTAACGGAGCCGACTCTACTTTGTTTTCAAATCTCCAATCGTTATATGGAGATCGATCATAGGCTATAAAAGCTAAGTCTGTAACATACACACAATATTTTAAAGATTGGTTTGGAGATTGGCTTACCAGTCTTGATTATAAAAGTACATCTGTTGATTCTAACGGAGAACCGAGGGTTTTGTTTTATGAGTCTAACGAACCATCTACAGCCTTTACAAATAAGGCAATATCGTTATCAGATACAAGTTCTTCCGTATATCCATGTTACGTATCTACATTAGATAAATCACTATCTATAGTTGATGATGACTCGCACAACGTTGTTGTCAACGTTGCAGATCAGTATAATATAAGATCTATCAACAGAGACGGTACAATAAGTCCATTACAGGGTGGTCTACGATACAGTCTCGATGTACAATCAATGATCAACTGGTTTGAAGAAAACAAAACACAAACTGGTCATACATATAGAGCTGTTAAGGAAGCTAGACAACTTTTGAATGATCGTGGAATCAACCCAACACGTCAATATATAAGACATGGTAATGAATGGTTTTTCCAAGGTGGTTATACTATTATACAAGCATATAGCTAGTCTAAAAAGCCTTTGACAGTAGACCGTAAGGATATAATATCCCGTGACTTATTCAAGCCTGGGAATCCAGACGATATGCTAAGAGCTTTTAAACAAAAGCTACAGGACGTATTTGGAAACAGGTTTAAAATACTTGTTGCTGGCGAAGAAACATGGAATAAGTTATCAGATTGGTCTGTTGGAAAAGGTACGGGTATCGAAGCAAGATCTGCTAATTCGTTCATTGCTGGTAATACAATATACTTGCGTGCTGGTAGATTTAACGGTTAGATTCTAGCTGAAGAAATGTTGCACGTTCTTATATACAATATTAAGCAGGATAATCCTGAATTATTCAAAAGACTCTTATCATTTGCAAAGGATAATTTTAAAGAATTGAATCTTGAAATAAACGCTTTGTATAAAGAACACCAAGATGAAGAATTGGTTACTCAGGCGTTGAGTAGATACGTATTTGATGAGTTTAAAAATCGTTTTTCAGATAAAAAGAAATCTAAAGCTAAATATAATTTCGGAGATAAAGTTTTAGATTTGTTTAAAGGTATTGTCGGGTATCTAAAGCGAGTTCCTAAGTTTAATGCTATCATACAGAAATATGAAATCACAGCTGAGAACTTAGCTGAAGGTATTGGTTTTAAAAGATTAACAGAACTGATATTATCAGATGATGTGTAGTTTGTTTAGCTTAAAACAATTCCTGATTTTGAACAACGTTTTTCATTAAGCAACCAACTGTTTTTAAAGAGTATATCTGATGTATTTGATTAGGTTAAATCCGAAAAAGATAGATGGCTAAAGTCTCAAGAAGATGCTTTCGTAAGTGTTAGTAGTAAGATAAATAAATCTATAACAGGTTGGGATAATCAAACAAGAGCTGCTAAGATTGTCGAGTATGATAGTCATCGTATGAAAGATTCTCTTAAGTCCGTACAACAGTTATTGGCTAATCGTTACAACTTATAGTATGTCGATGGTATCTACGTTGCAACAAGACATCGTAAAACAGATGATTTTTTAGAATATACTATAAATCAACTAAACGAGGATACATGGTAGAAATATCGTTCTAAATATTCCGAGCTATATTATGAAGTAGCTGGTGTTAGTGATTATAACAATGTGACAACAGCTTTATATAAAGCTTTCATTGAATGTGATATAGTAGCTGTTGATAAAGCAATTGCTCGTGATTATATTCGTTTATTTTGGAATTCTGATCTTATTCAAAAAGGCTTAGATATATTCAATGACACTGGTTCTAGGACGTCTGAATATCTTGAGAGAGCTTTAGTAAATGCCGTCACTGATCAAAACATCAACGATCGTATAAACAATAAGTCTATACTTGATTATATAGCTAGCTTCTGGGATAATCTTACCAAATTAGCTAAGAGCGTTTTTGGTGTTAAGACCGTTACCGATCAACAAAAAGCAGAAGTTATTAACGCTATACGTGCTGCACAAATGTGGAATGCAGAACTTCATCACGATTAGAATGTACAGATTATATACGATAGAGCTGTTGGTGATTATTCATCATCTCTGTTGTTAAATGAAAAAGATCGTGATATATTGAACAAACTACATTCTAGTACAACAAGTCGTTTAAAAGCTTCTCAAGCTAAGAAGAATCGTAATGAGAAATTAATAGTTAGACTTAAGAACTAGATTGAACGATTTGAGCAATACGATGGCAATAAGGTTGAAGATTTGTATGATGCACTATTTGATTCGTTACGTAATGCTGATAGCGATATCGCACATGTATACCAATATATACAATCTATTGTTCATAAGAATCCTTCTGAGTGGAACCCAGATATGTTGATATCTCTAGAACGAGATTTGTTAGGTCATTATCAGCTATTATTCTCATACATAAATCAACTATTCTCATCTCCAACATCGGCTGTTTCTCAGTATAACAAATATTGGTATAGTTTAAATCCAGATGGTAGAGTTGATCTTGCTGCATATTGTCAACAATTAAATGTAGCGTTAAATACATTATATGATACGTATAAAACGCATCTGCTTCATCCATATGCTAAATATTATATAGATCAGATTGTAAATACATTAGATCTTAAAGATAAAGCAGCTTTTAGACAAAGAGCTTATGAATTCTTAGAGGGTTCATATATGTATGGACAATTAAATGCTGGTGAATTTTGGATAGGTATGGCTTCTCGTAGTAGATCTTCACTTATACGTATGATCGATGATGCTATTAAAAATGCAGATCTTGAAACTCATCGTCAAACTTTGAGTGTCGGTACTAGACTTGTTAAACTGTATAACGAGATACGTCCTGTCGGCTCCCAATTAAGTATATTGAACTTTCAAAAATAGTTCATGGAACTTGATAAAAAAGGCGCTCCAACTGGATACTTTATACGACCTATTAACTACGGATAGTTCTATAAAGATCGTGATGAAGTTATCGCATAGTTAAACGAGAAATATTCAAACGTTGATAAATACGGAGCTCATGCTATAACATTCGACGATGAAGGTAATGTCCAGTTTCATGACGATGACGAACTTGCAGATAAGTCTGTTTATAATCAATATTACGATGAATTAGATGATTGGTTGGATACACATTCGAATAGACGATATACTGTTGATTATTATAAACAGCGTAGACGTTATTTGTCAAGATCCACACTTATTGCTCTGAATCAGATAAATCGTAATATAAATCTTATAACTAAGAATATACGTGATAAGGATGGATTTATCAACACAAACTTATTGTCTCCTCAAGAGAAGAAGTAGCTTGAAGTATTACGAAGATAGAAAAATGCTCTTAGTTCGCATTATGAGTCATGGGTTGATTCCGACGGAATAACAAATGTACGAGCAAAAGAAGGTGATGCGTTACGTATAGCTGATGAACTTTCTAATTGGTACGCATTTATAAAAAATCATGTTAAATTTAAAATCAACTATGATGTTTATAATAAACGTTTATCCGAAATAACAGATCCTAATGAGCGTAATAGGTTTATAAACGATAATACTTCTATGCAGCTCACCGATGACTTTTATGATCTTCTATAGCAGTTAGGTCGTAAGTATAAAGACCCAAGATTAGATGCTTTAAATAAACGTAAGAAGGAGCTTATAAATCTTATGAAATATAAACTCGGGTTCTATCAACCTAACTTAGATAAAGCTGGTACTGGATTATCAACTGACACGTCTATGTGGAGAGAGCTTAAGAGAATAGACCAGGAGATTGCTAAGGTTAAACGTGAGCTTATTGAACAAGGTAAGATTTCTAAAACAAAACCTAAAATTCCGTTCAAGACATTTGCTGACATGATTCAGTGTGTTACAACAGATGGTAGTCACACTGCGTATTTCAACTATCTATCGCAAGTGTACAATAAAGTTGGTGCAACTAATCCTGCAATGTATCAACAGTTTACAGATTTATTTACGTATGTCGACGAAAGCGGTAGAACTGTATAGTTGAGTGCGTTTTCATACTTAGCACCAAAACTTGATACAATATCTGCGGGTGGTAAGACGTATAAACTGATTGAAAGAGTTCCAATAAGTGATTATCAAGAACTTGATGAGATGTCAGACTTTGTAAATCATAAAGGTTTTGATTCAAACGATAATCATCCAGTATAGCCGCACGAGGATATTTATCATAATGATAAATATGATAAGTTGGCTAAGAATAGCAAATACATGCAGTTCTTAGACGCGTTGAAAAGTATTATGGATGAGGCTAATTCATACATACCTCAACGTGCTTCAGAGCGATCAGAACTATTACCACAAATAACTGGCGATAAGATGCAAATGTTGTATCGTAACATGTTTAATGGTAATATGTGGAAAACTATTAAATATATGGGTGTTGATGCGTTTAGCGGTAAATATTATGAACAACATGCAGATGCGACCAGTAATTTAGATATTCCTCGTAGACCAGATGGTACTCCTATTACAAATCTACCAGTTCGTTGGGTACAACGATTAGAAGACCCGTCTTTGATAACGACAGATGTATTAGGATCTGTTATTATGTATTATCAAATGGCTGCTAACTTTAACAATAAATCTAAGCATGTTGCGTCATGGGAACTTTTGCAAAGAGCCCTTGAAACAACAGAACCTGGTGGTAATCAATAGTTACGTACAGATCAAGGTAAACAAGCTTAGAAACTTAAGAACATACTTGATTCTCGTGTATTTGGTCAAGAGACATCTGCTAAGATTAGAACTAAAAGCAAACGTGATGCTTAGTCAGACAAAACCATTCAACAACGTGCTAAAACAATACGTTCTTTAGCAACAGTTGCTCTTTTGGGTAACAATATCACGGTAATGACTGTTGGTTATGCTGATGCATGGATAAGCTCATTTGTTGATGCTATTGGTGGTAAATATATGACTGTATCAGATTTCATATACGGATGGACACATGCAATGATGTATTCGCTGCAATCATTTTTCAACATAGGAGCTAGAGAAGCTCATAACAAGCTCGAAGCAGCTATGCGATATAATCAGGCTGGTGATAAAGATATACATGGTATATTTAAACAAACGGATCGTAGTAAGCTAAATAAACTTGCACACATGTTCTTTGGAAGAATGGCTGGATATTCGTTAGCTGATTATATGATTAACACATCAACGCTGATTGCTTTTTATAGACACTTTAAGCTTGTTGAAGATCCAACAACTGGTGAGAAGAAGTTTATGTCTCGTAATCAAATCGTTGATATGGAGCGTAATATTCTGAATAATATGAAGCTTGGTCGTAAAGCTGGTAAACGTGTTTGGAAAAGATCAGAAATAACACTGTGGGATGCTTATGAGTTTGACAAAGATGGTAACTTCTCTGTTAAAAAAGAGTATGAACAATACGTCACAGAAGATCTTAAGAATAGAATGGCTAAACTATTACATGATCGTACATCCGTATATAATGGAGTTGTTCATCAGTCTGAAAAAGCATTCTTATCTTAGAACATATGGGGTTCATTCTTCTTATTGATGCGTGGATTCTTCGTAAATCGATATTGGGACATGTTTGGAAACAACGGTATTGATTATGTTAAATTCAACAATAAGAATGAAAACATAAGCTGGTCTAGTGAATACGGACATGTTGGAGATCAGATGGGTTACGAAAATCTATCAACAGGATAGTTTGATGGAGCTGTGTTTAAAGACTTCATACGTGGCTGTCAGAAGTGGTTACGTAGAACTTGGTTAAGTCAAGCTATTGGATGGAAAAAGAAGTCTGAACGATCTGGTATGAATCTTGAATATACAGACAATCAACGATATGCTGTTCGTAGAACGATTGCTGATATGACTATATTGGCTGGTATTGTTGTAGCGTTGTTAGGATTTGTTGTTCCGTTTACATATGGTCATGACGGAGATGATCCTGATAAAGATCCTGAATGGGTTATTGACTTACTTCCATTTAATGGAAAACCTATAATTGACGTAGACACAAGTAATATGGATTAGGCAACTAAGAATCTAGCTCGTTGGCACATGCTTGCATTTACGTTAAAGTTGTTTCAAGAGCGAGCTTCTGCGTATTCACCAGGCGTTGTTATGGATATACTTAGTACACCGTCTGTTGCAAAATCGTATATTGAAAATTTGAATAGATGGATGGATATTCCAATGGATATCATCAACGATAGATCAGATGAGGAGATCAAACAAGGTGGATATAAAGGTTTTAATAGATTTACTAAAGATATTTTTAAAATATTCCAAAATACATCTGCAGATGCACTCATTAAAGGATTGCATGTAGAAGGTATTAAATCTACCACAAACTTCTACTTACAACAATCACCTAACAACTTCATCGTTCCTAAAAAGACACAATGGGTTGAGAATAATCAACCTAAGGTTTCTGATGATGAATTCACAGACGACTTTGGCAATGAAGGCTTTACAGATGACTTCTGATGACTATCTGTAATGTTGTTATCTGTTTAACCCCACGACAAATGATGTAATATATAATATAAAAAATAAAAGGAGACGTTCAGTATATCTGAACATCTCCTTTTTTGTTATACAAACTCGTCATCTGGCCTATAATCTTGAGCAGGAATAGGATCATACACATATGGTGTATACAACTTGTTGTTCAGTATGTCCGAACTAAAATTGAAATCATAATCCCACCAAAAGTCTAATGCGTTTTTCTTAGTCTTCATATCTATAAACGAACAACTCTTCATACGCTTTAGATTTACAGGCAATGTAAATGCATATACAACATAAGGCTTTTTATTGACAAACATTGTACGTACATTATACAAATTATCAAACGATCGTAGTTTATATTCTGTAGCAGCTACTTGCTTATCCTTAACACTCCAATCATACATTAGAAAGAAGTGATTATCTAAAAAGGGCCTATCAATATCGTCAAAACTAGCTTTAACGAAGCCTGATTGAGGACTTACATCTAAGTAAGTAAGATTGGCATTTAGATTAGATACAGCAAATTTTAACAATTGACTCATAGGTTCAGTTTTTCAGCACCATCAGACTCATAGTAAGATCTATAATAATCCCACTGATTTGTCTCTTGATGCCATTTGATTTCTTGAAGAGCATTAATTATAGTATTTTCCCTACTACAGACCTGATCAGATGTGAATTCAAACACTCTCACCTGATTAGACCAATCGTTGGAAATTCCTACAATATACCACTTGAAAGCCCAGTCACAAGGATCATCATTTAATTCATTCTCAATATACCAGCTAAGAGCCATTGTATAGAAACATAATTGTCTCAAATAGTCAAACTCTTTCATGCTATCTTCAAATGAGTATAGATGTGATGTTGTTTTAATGTCCATCAATGTTATTGTTTTATGATCGATGTCAAATTTGACACAATCTAACAGTGATTTACATGCAACACCATATGCACACCAGTTGATGTGAAACTCATGATATGTTTTTACATCCGAATTAGTTACATTCTCAAGAAGCTCTTTTGCTTTCTTGTGTTTGTTACATACTTCAGACAGTTCCATGAGCTTATTCATTGTATATGGGCTTATCTTAATACGCTTATCGTTCTCCTTAATGCTTTGGATATACAAATTAAGCGTAGAGGCCTTTTTTAGGCCTTCTGAGAGCATTTTACTCTCACTCTGGCCAGTTGTTCTGTACGCGGCTTTATATGCGCTTAGAACGGCTTTATCAGGCTCTATTTCAGTGGTTGTAGCTAACTCTTCGCAAAACTTTGTTTCTTGTGAGGATTTTGGTTGCGGAGCATCCCATACAACGTAGTCTTTTTGGAACTCTTCAGGTTGAAGAAGGTATTCGTGTATCATTGTACCCTTAGCTAATTGTGGTAAGCTCAAACCTTCTTCTTTTCCATCAAGCATATTACGCAAATAGGCTGGCCCCTTCTTTAGGAACCAGCCTATGTTGCTATTGCTTATTCGAGTCATATCCTCATAATACGGGATCTTAGTCTTTTCCATTGGATCGATGTCTCAAACCCTTATGCTTACGTATAATTTCTAACGCAAGCTTAGGATCATGGTTTTTGAATGCAGTCTCGAATTGTTTCTTTAGCTTATCTGACTCTTTATTACTCATTTTTGAGTGCTATGTTCATGAA
>OQVU01000032.1_pt1 | contig 36503 bp, 31 predicted proteins | sample 1691611 | NCBI WGS metagenome assembly OQVU01 (sample SAMN03418272, study PRJEB22391) | human gut metagenome | biome: human-gut; feature: organic feature; material: feces | host: Homo sapiens | place: Tanzania | collected 2013-01
TTAAGCTTACATATTATGAAGAATACCACACCAAGAAGTGACCAGCCACCTGCCATAGCCCATTCCTGCCATACAAGTGCACTTCCTGAATTTGGAACTATGTACATCACAACCATAAAACCAGACATGAGAACTGCCAGCACACCAACGATCTTATAATGTTTAACCCTATATGGTCTCTTCATATCCGGTGCCTTCTTCCTGAGTATCAGGAATGAAAGGGATACCATGCAATATGCAAGACAGCATCCAAAGTTACCTGCGTCAACTATCCATACCAGCATCTTACGACCTGCAAGAGGAGCAAGAACTGAGAGGAAACCGATGAGGTAAAGTGCATTTACAGGTGTCTTGTGCTTCTTGTGAAGCTTTGCAAATGTCTTCGGGATCATGTATGACTCTGCCATGGAGTACATCGCACGGCTTCCTCCGATGAGGAATGAGTTCCAGCTGGTAACGATACCGCACATACCTCCTACAATAAGAACCTTCGACATAATACTGCTGTTGAATGCCTTTGCCATGGCATCCGCTGTAACAAGACCTGATCCATCCATGGATGCAGCTATCTCAGATGAATTCATGACATAACCTACACCTATGATGATAAGTGCATAGAATGCAACCGCAAGAACAATTGAGAGTATCATGATCTTACCGATCTTCTTGAGAGGTACATTGATCTCCTCTGCAGCCTGTGGGATTACGTCAAATCCAATGAAGAAGAATGGTGTGGTAACAGCAACTCTGAGGATAGTCTTAAATATCTCTCCTGTGGAGTCTCCGTTGAACACCTGTCCGTCAAGGTTTGAAGCATCTCCTGTCACAACTGATGCAACTATGAGGAGAATACCAACACCGCCGATCACAACTGTAAGTATGGTCTGCAGAAGTGCTGCTGTCTTCGCGCCCTTTATATTGATATATGTTATAAATATCGCAACTATTATTGCAACCGCAAGCCACGATGCATAGATATCAAAACCTGCCACCGTGTACAGATATCCCTGAAGGAACTTTGGATATATATAAGTGATGATGGTTGGAAGTGCACACGCCTCGAAACAAACAACACTGACATATCCAAGTACGATAGCCCATGTACATATGTAAGAACCTATAGGGCCCATAGCCTTATAGCTGAACACATGCTCGCCGCCGCACTGAGGCATGGCTGCTGTAAGCTCTGCATAAGTGAGTCCAACGAAGAATACCATCACACCGCCAAGTGCAAATCCGATGGCCGCTCCTATTACTCCACCTCTCGTGATCCAGTCGCCTGAGGATACTACCCAGCCCCAGCCGATCATGGCTCCAAAGGCTATCACCAGTATGTCCCAGGCAGAAAATACTTTATCAAATTCTGATTTTTTTCCTGCCATAATATCATCCTTTCTAATACATCCAAGCACACCAGCCTCAATTTTCTTAAATGCTAAAAAAATGGCGTCAGAGATCACACTTTCTGTGTTCATCTGACGCCATTGTCATTTCCTATATTCGCGATGTAGTTGGAATTGCATATATCTGTTAATTTACATTTTTTATGCTTAATCCTCAAATCTCAGATCTATCATCTGAAGTATGTACTTTGCAGTTTTCTCAAGGCCAAGTACACTTGAGTCTATCATCATGTCTCGCATGCTGCAGTCTCTCATATCTCCGCCTGTCATGTAGTTATATCTGGAACTGAGCATTCCATCGTTGTACTTGACAAGCTCAGCCGCCTTGTCATGATCAAGGCCCTTCTTCTCCATGACATACTGTATCCTCTTTTCTGTAGGCGCATATATGAATACATTCAAACAGTCATCTCTGTCCCTGAGTATATAATTGCTGCACCGTCCTATGATGATACAGGAAGATTTCTCTGCAAATTTATTGATAACCTCAAACTGCTTATAAATAACCCTGTTTGTAAGGTTTGCATATCTCGGTCCAAAGCTTGTATCAAATTCATACTTGACTGTCTCGCCCTGATCCGCCTTCTTGACAAGATCTCTGTCAACGCCAATCTCCTCAACGACCTTATCTATCAGATCTCTGTCGTAATACTCAACTCCCAGAGATTTCGCCACCATCTTGCCAATCTCTATTCCACCGCTGGCATATTCACATCCAACGGTCACAACAAAATGTTTCATCTACATCGCTCCTTCCAGGGGCTTCGCGCTTCCCCTATTTACTTAATTCTGCCACTGCATCTGTGATGATCTCAACAGCCTTATCACACTGATCTTCGTTCACGATAAGTGGTGGGATCATACGGATTATATGAGCTCCGATGGCTGTGATCAGAAGCTTTCTGTCAAGACATCCATGCTTTACATCTACGCCGCCGATCGTATCATCAAACTCAACACCAACCAGGAGACCCTGATGTCTTACTTCCTTTACATGTGGGATCTTCTCAAGCTTTGCTGCGAAATAATCTCCCATCTTCTTTGCATTTCCTGCAAGATCTCTGTCAAGCAGCTCATTTACCTCAGCAAGTGCTGCTGCACATGATACAGGATGTCCACCAAATGTTGTTCCATGTGAACCAGGTGTAAATGCCTTTGCTACCTCAGCGGTTGCACATATAGCTCCAATTGGCATTCCGCCGCCGAGAGCCTTTGCCATGGACACGATATCCGGCTTGATTCCGTAATTCATGTATGACATGATATTTCCTGTTCTGCACCAGCCTGTCTGAACCTCATCTATAAGGAGAAGCATATCGTTCTCATCACAGAACTCTCTGAGTCCCTTCATGAATTCCATTGTTGCAGGATGTACACCGCCCTCGCCCTGTACAGGCTCAACCATGATCGCTATAGTGTTCTCTGTACATGCATCCTTGAATGCCTGAAGGTCGTTGTAAGGTGCATATGAGAAGCCGTATGTCATAGGACCAAATCCTACCTGACAGCCATTTCCAGGCTGACCTGTTGCTGACATGGCACCGAATGTTCTTCCGTGGAAGCCCTGCTTTGCAGTTACGATATGGTAACGGTTTGGACCATACTTCTCAATACCATACTTACGTGCCATCTTGATCATAGCCTCATTGGCCTCTGTTCCTGAGTTCTGGAAGAAGATCTTATCCATTCCGATTGTTGTACAAACCTTCTCAGCAAGCAGTGCCTGTGGAATCGTGTAAGGATAGTTGAATGTGTGCATGATGTCACCGACCTGATCCTTGACAGCCTCAACAACCTTCTCATTGCAGTTACCTGCGCTGTTTACTGCAATTCCAGCGTAGAAATCAAGATATCCGTTGCCGTTCTCATCATATATGTACATATCCTTTGCTGTCTCAGCGAGGAAATCGAAACGCTCATATGTCTCGATCATGTACTTGTCTACCTTGTCCTTGATGTCCTGAAATGTTAATCCTGTGTCTTTTAATTTCATAATCCTTACCTCCACTACATTTGTAAAATTTAGAAGAATCATGGTGCCGGATAGCTTTTGTCCCCAAGCATCAAAAAAGGCAAAGGAGACAGTGGACGAGTATTCGTCCAGGCTCCTTTGCCTTAAATTCTTGTTCTTTATATTTGACACATTTAAAATACCACTCAATATAATACATGTCAACACCTTTTCTTAATTTTCTTAAGATTGGCTTATTATCTAGCTTTATTTGTATTACCATGCACTTCAGAGTATTATTTTAATGAACATTTTGTGCATTATATTGAACAGGCGATAATCTTTTACAACTACATTGTATGTACATTATTTTACACTTAATACCGCTCATGTTTCCATGTTAGTGATAGTCCAGGAATACACATATGCAGCTCACCTTTTCATTTCCATCGTTGCTGTACACATGAACCTTGTCGGTCTCGAACCTGTATATCTGGTTCTTGCCAACCTTCTGTTTTGTATCACCTGCCTCAACAGTCAGAACACCCTCTGTAACCGACAGGTATTCTCTTGTCTTCTCACCATGGGAGCCGCTGACATATGTGCCTCCCGGCTCAATGTCTATACGATATATCTCCACCTCATGGCTGTCCTCATAAGGAAAACACGTCCACACCTTGTATTGTCCCTTTGCCTCCTTGATCGGAACAAGCTCCTCCGGATTCACAAGACAGGCCTCCATGGGCGGCGGATCAATAAGTTCATGAAACTCAACTCTGAGGCCGCTGGCTATCTTGCCCATGACCCCCAGAGACGGATTAGCAGTACCCTTCTCAATCTGCGCCAGCATACTCTTGCTGACACCCGTCTGCTCAGAGAGCACGTCCAGACTCATACCTTTGGAGGTCCTCATTCTATTCAGATTCACAGCAACATTATGTGATAAATAATCCATAGCAATCCTCCTTGTGATATATTATCTCGTATATCTTCTGCTTTTTCAAGCGTCTACTTAGATGCAGCCTCCACTGCTGCCTCGAAGATATCAAGGCCGGCGGCAAGCTGCTCATCTGTGATAACAAGCGGTGCAAGGAATCTTATGACATTATTGTAGGTTCCGGCACCTTCAACCAGCAGGCCTCGCTTCCAACACTCGGTGATGACCGCAGATGTAAGCTCAGGAGCAGGCTCCTTGGTCTTCTTATCCTTGACAAACTCTATTCCTACCATTCCACCGAGTCCTCTGACATCACCAACGCACTCATACTTCTCCTTGAGCTCATTGTATCTTGCCACAACCTTCTCACCGATCTGACATGAACGTCCTGCAAGATCATCTCTCTCCATGATCTCGATAGTCTTGAGGGCCGCTGCGCAGGCAAGTGGATTTCCACAGTACGTACCGCCTATCGTTCCAGGAGCGACAGCCTCCATGATCTCTGATCTTGCTATGATGGCTGACAGCGGAACACCTGCTGCTATAGACTTGGCTGTTGCTATGATATCAGGCTGTACGCCTGCCTCCTGCCAATATACACTGGCAAATATTCTTCCTGTTCTGCAGAAGCCGCTCTGTACCTCATCCGCGATAAGAAGGATTCCATGGTCATCACAGAGCTTTCTGACAGCCTTTACCCACTCGATAGGTGCAGGTATGAAACCACCCTCACCCTGAAGAGGCTCAACAACAATCGCAGCAATGGTATCTGCAGCTGCACACTGTTCAAATACATCTGTAAGCGAATTCATATAGTAATCAAGAGCTGCCTCCTGTGGCATTCCCTCAGGATTCCTGTAGTAATATGGGAACTGTGCCCTGAACACGCCATTTGCAAGCTCTCCCATACCCTTTGCATAAGCCTTCTTGGATGTCATGGCCATCGTGTAATGTGTTCTGCCGTGGAAAGCTCCCGAAAATACGATGATATTTGGTCTCTTTGTAAAGCTCTTTGCAACCTTTACAGCATTCTCATCAGCCTCAGCACCACTGTTTGCGAAGAACACCTTCTTCTCGTCGCCCTTTACCGGTGCGATGGACGCAAGCTTCTCAGCGAGTGCCACATATCCCTCATGGGTTACCACATTGAACATGCCGTGGAAATATTTGTCAGCCTGTGCCTTGACAGCCTCAACGACCTCCGGCTGTGAAAATCCGATATTCAGGACACCGACACCACCTATCCAGTCGAGGAACTTGTTGCCATCCACATCCTGTATCATAGCTCCTTCACCTTTATCTATAACGACAGGGTACGCACATCTAATGGCTGATGGCACAGCCTTCTCTCTTCTCTTTATAACCTCTGCTGCCTTTGGTCCCGGCAGAGCCTCTGTGATTATCTCTGGTAAATCTGTTCTAAGCATAATTTTGTCCTCCTTTATTTTCCAACCAGCAGCCTGTGCACCAGGGGTCAGGCTTCTTTTCTAAAACACCGGCTGTCTTTTTACTCTGAATATAGAATCGCACAACCGTAGGTGTTATGCCATATTCCCCAGGCACAAAATATTAGAACGCATTTGTGCTCACAGCACATTTTTCACCATTGACACAGGTCTGATATGCAGTGATAATAATATATAATGTGCTTTTCGCAAGACTATATATGTGCGCGTAATACAGGAGGGAACATTGACATGGCCATTTTTCTGAGAGATCTGTACTATGATACCAAACGAAAATACAACCTTAACCTGATATCCGGCGGAAAGGGAATGGAGAACATCGTAAACTGGGTATACATATCAGAGGATATATCCACATCCACATTCTTGAACGGAGGTGAACTCATCATCACAACCGGCGTGACCTCCGGTGAACGCGAGGACTGGCTCAGGGCATTTATCAAGGAGCTCATAAAGAGAGGAACCTGCGGACTCATTCTGAATACCGGCAGATATATATTTGAGGAGGACATAACCGATGAGATCGTCAGACTGTGTCACCGATATTCGTTCCCGCTGTTCACCATGCCATGGGATACAAGGATATTCGATATCACCCACGACTACTACAACAGGATATTTGAAGACTCCAGGGATGATGGCAACATGACCTCAGCATTCCAGAATATTCTCATTGGGAATTCCCTGACTGACGAGCAGACTGACACAATAAAAGGCTCCGGATTCAACAACGGCTACTACAACGTTCTGTCCATCGATACAGAAGCAACAGATGAGTTCATGTATATCCTGCAGAAGGTCTGCAACAATACAGATCTTGTCTTTCACGCATTTGTATATGATGGAAATCCGACAGTTATCCTGAGATGCCCTTCCTCCGGCTCCATCGCAGACAAATGTGCCGAAATCGCAGAGGCTCTGGCAGCACGATTTCCGGATCGCAGAATATATATGGGTTCCGGAAGCCCGGTTCTGTCCCTGACAGAACTGCCTCAAAGTTACCGCCGTGCAGTTTCCGCAAGGAAATTTACCGCAGACAACATATATTGCGATTACAACAGCCTCGGATTCCTGCGTATCCTTCTGGAAGTTAATGATACGCAGCTCATACACTCATTTATCACAGAGCAGCTCGGCAGAGTCATAGAGTACGACAAAACCCATCACTCAGCTCTGACTGACACTCTGTACGAATATCTGAAGTGCAGTGGCAGTGTTCAGCTTATCTCCGAGAAAATGTTCTGCCACAGGAATACGATAAATTACAGGCTCCGGATAATAAAAGAAGAGCTGGAATATGATCTCTCCGATGCGGAGGTCAGATTCCAGCTCATGGCTGCATATAAGCTCAGAGAGATACAAAAAGTATAACTCTCTCCAATTATATCTATTACATAAAATGCGAATACACCGACGCAAGTATGACCGTGAGTATTCCCGTAACTGCAATTGACAGACTGCTCATGGCTCCTTCAACCTCGCCGATCTCCATCGCCTTGGCAGTTCCGATGGCGTGGGCTGATGATCCCAGGGCAAGCCCCTTGGATATAGGCTCTTTGATACGGAATATCTTGAATACGATCTCTCCGATTATATTGCCGATCACTCCGGTCACAACTATGACTGCAACCGTGATGGTCACATATCCGCCAAGCTCTTCCGAAACACCCATTCCGATAGCTGTGGTTATGGACTTCGGAAGAAGTGTCACATAATCCTTATGGGAAAGTCCCATGACCTTGCACAACACAAGGACTGTAGTCAGACTCGTTATAACTCCGGCAACTATACCGCCGAGCACAGCCTTATAATTGTGCTTTAAAAGCTCCCACTGCTCATAGAGTGGAATCGCAAGGCATACCGTAGCCGGTGTGAGAAACCAGCTCAGATACTTTGCGCCTTCATTGTACACATCGTAATCCACATCAGCCACAACCAGCACCACTATAGTCACTATGATGGACACCAGCAGTGGGTTAAGTATAGCTATCTTAAGTTTCTTTTTAAGTACACTTCCAAACATATATGCCAGAAGGCTTATAGTCACCCCTGCAAATATGGACGATTCAAACATATCACTCATTTTCAGTCTCCTTCTTCCTGTCTCTCCTTATTATAAGCTGTGATACCCAGCCTGAAGCAAGCATGACCGTAATGACGACCACCACCGTTATGACGCTGACTGGCACAAGCACAGGCTTAAGCGTTCCCCACGACGACATAAGGCCCACACCGGCTGGTATGAACATGACCGGCATGATCTCTATGAGAAACTTGCCCACACTCTTCACATCGTCCAGCTTGAGGATCTTGGTCTGTAGGCAGATAAACATGATAACCATACCATATATACTCGCCGGAATCGGTAGCGGAACTATGTACTTAAGTATCTCACCGATAAAGGATATGGCGAGGATTATAAGAAACTGCTTCAAATATTTCATCTTTTTTTGTCTTCCTTCTATATATATATTTATCATGCACATATGGAGCAACGATTCACAACTTTGGTATACATGCCTGTATACAGCCTCCACATATCGGGCCTTTTTCATAAAAAAGGAGGTTCGATACACAGATATAGTTACTCTGTATATTCAAACCACCCTTTAACCCTCTGATTATTATATTCTCACTCAGATTTTATTCAATAGAATATTCTGCATTTTCTAAATTTTGATAAATATAACAAATTTTTTAATTCAATCTGAAAATTTTTCGTAAATGTTTCTATCCGCTGTTATACTTGCAATAATCTCATCCTACGAATTTTTCATGATCACTGTGTTCACGATATCCGCCGCATGCTCGCACACATCCATACAGTTCTCTATGCAGGCATATATGTTTTTCTACACGACCACAGTCCTAAGGTCACTCTCACCGTACAGTCTGTGCATATTCTCCACATACCGTCGAGAGCAGGATACAGAGTGCCGCCGAGCCGGCCACCTGTGCTTTGGAGAAACTTGTCGGTATACCAAATGCCCATGCACCGATTGCCCATATTACGATCGCCGTCATTGCCGCACACAGAGCGATCATCGCCGAGTCTGTGTCACCTCCGAAATTCACCATGTTCTTGATAGTCATGGCTCACAACCTGCTCTGCAAAATATGAAAATGTAATATTCTGCAGCATGTCTATCTCCTCTTGTCCTGTATGACCTTAATGATCTGTATTATCGCAGTCGGTGCAAATGCAAGTCCCGCTATCTTCAGCACATCCGCCGCTCCAAGACTTACCACGCTGAACAGACTGTGAAGTCCCGGTATGAACAGGACCGCAGCCAGAAATGCAACACCGGCTAAAAATGCATAGACGCTGTATTTATTTGATCTAAATCCAAGCTTAAACATCGACTCCTCACTTCTGCAGTTGAAACCGTGGAACAATCTGGCAAGTGTCAGTGTTGCAAATGCCATGGTAGTGGCTTTTGCCGAACTCACCGGCAGGCCAAGATGGAATGCTGTCATGGTCGCTATAGCGATGAGAAGGCCCTCCGAGAGCATCTTTGCCATAAAGTCAGATGTCAGTATTCCTTTCTTAGGATCCCTCGGTTTTTCTGAGAGCAACGACGGGTCAGCCGGCTCCATTCCTATCGCGAGCGCAGGAAGAGAATCTGTGAGCAGGTTGATGAACAACAGATGTACAGGTGCAAATGGAACTGGCAGGGCAGCTATCGAGGTATAAAGCACCGCCAGTATTCCAGCTGTGTTTCCTGACAGCAGGAACAGTATCGCATTCTTTATGTTCCTGTATACATTTCGTCCATTTGACACAGCCTTGATGATGGTCGCAAAGTTGTCATCTGAGAGGATCATAGCCGCCGCGTCCTTGGACACCTCCGTGCCGGTTATTCCCATGGCAACACCTATGTCTGCCTTCTTGAGTGCAGGGGCATCATTGACACCGTCACCTGTCATGGCTACTATATTGCCGTTCTTCTGCCATGCATCGACTATCCTTATCTTATTCTCCGGTGACACCCTGGCATATACAGATATCTTTGTTATGTCACGTGCAAGCTCCTCATCAGACAGAGCGTCAAGCTCCTCTCCCGTGAGTGCCATGTCCCCATCCTCGTATATTCCGATCTGCTTCGCTATGGCAACCGCTGTGATCTTGTGGTCTCCAGTTATCATGACCGGCTTTATGCCCGCACGCCTTGCATCGGCAACCGCTGCCATAGACTCCGGGCGCGGCGGATCCACCATGGACACAAGTCCAAGAAATGTAAATCCATACTCAGTATCAACTCCCAGTACCTCGTCACTTTCCTTATATGCAAATGACAGTACACGGAGGCCATTCTCTGAAAATGCCTTGTTCTGAGCCTTGATCTTCGCTTTTTCTTCATCTGTCATAGGCTTTACGCCATCGCTGTATCTCACGCTCACGCATCTGTCAAGCAGCACATCCACAGCACCCTTGGTGAGTATGGTCGGCACCCCATGAAGCAGATACTTTGTACTCATAAGCTTTCTGTCCGAGTCGAACGGAACCTCCTCCATTCTGTCCATGCAGTCCCTGAGTACATCCTCCTTCAGACTCCATTTTACAGCCTCCGCAGAAACAGAGGTACCTGTCCCCTCCGTCCCCATGCCTGGCATCATGTGAACCTGGCGGAACATCTCAAGCAATGCATATTCCGTCGGATCTCCTATTCCTTTACCATCCACTATGCTGGAATCATTGGTGAGAACCGCATCATATAGCAGATACCTGTGGAGCTGGTTATGGGAATCAAGCGCCTCCGGCTTGTAAAGTTTTCCATCCAGATATATTTCCTGCACGGTCATCTTGTTCTGTGTAAGTGTTCCGGTCTTGTCTGAGCAGATGACTGACACGCATCCAAGGCTTTCAACCGCCTTGAGGTTCTTGATGATCGCATTCTCCTTCGCCATCTTCTGGGTGCCAAATGCCTGCACGATGGTGACTATTGAACCTAGAGCCTCAGGTATAGCTGCAACCGCAAGGGCGACTGCGAACATCATGGAATCAAGCACCGCCATCTTCCTGTATATACAAAGGACAAATACCAGCGCGCACACAATCATGATGAATGCCGCAAGCCTTGCGCTGAACTTGTCAAGGCTCTCCTGAAGCGGAGTCTTTCTCTCCTTTGCAGCGTTCATCAGTCCTGCGATCTTACCGAGCTCCGTATCCATTCCTGTTCCGGTCACAAGCACCTCTGCTCGTCCGTATGTAACAAGACTTCCTGAATACACCATATTTGTCCTGTCTGCAAGAGGCACGGAACCTTCTATTATTGCATCATTCTTTTCCACATTTGTAGATTCTCCGGTAAGTGAACTCTCATTTACCTGGAGTGAGAAGTTCCTGAGTATCCTTCCATCGGCAACTATCATATCGCCCGCCTCGAGCAGCACGATATCACCCGGAACTATCTCGCGGGACGGAAGCTCCTGCTTCACACCATCTCTCATAACCTTTGCATTTGGGGATGAAAGCTGTTTCAAACTGTCAAGCGAACGCTCAGCTTTCACATGCTGCACTGTTCCCAGCACAGCGTTCATGACGAGTACCGCCAAGATTACTATGGTACTCTCGATATTGTCAGAAAACATAGAAATGACCGCTGCTATGATCAGTATGATCACCAGCAGATCACAAAACTGGCTGAGAAACACCTGTAAGGTACTCTTCCTCTTGCCTTCCTGGAGAACATTTTCTCCCTTCTCACTGCGGATCTCCTCTGCCCGCTCCGTCGACAGTCCACGGCTGTCTGTCTTGAACTCTTTCAGCAATTCGTCACCGGAACAGTTCCAAAAGTTCTTCTCTGCCATACACACCAAACTCCTTTTCTTCTTAATCTCTGTAAACAGGTTGTGTGTGTCATGCAAAGAAAAAGGAACGAGACCTTAATTGCATGATAAACACACAATAAAAGTCTCGTTCCTTTCAAATACTATATACACTACTATATATACTCCGAAAGCGTGCGCCCCGGTTCCCTGCACAGGTATGTCCCAGCCAGAAAACGTGATGACGAGATCGCACAACATCTTATAACCGATGCGAACTACTCCCTGATATTTTCGACATAATAACATGGGAACCCTTTGGTTGTCAAAGGATTCCCGGCTAGTATTTGGTAAAGAAATTATAAACTTTTAATTCAGAGCATCATAGCCGCTCTCCTTTGTACGGATCTTAGTTGCAGTACGGATCTCATAGCTGAATATCTTGCCATCTCCGACCTCTCCGGTATATGCTGCCTTCTGGATAGCCTCAATGGTCTTTTTCTCCCATTCCTCAGATGACACAACTATCTCAAACTTTATCTTCGGCTGCATCACCACATCTACCTCAGTACCACGGACAAGCTTCTTATATCCTCTCTGTGCTCCGCATCCCATAACCTGAGACACTGTAATTCCATTTACATCTATAGCGTTCAGTGCTTCCTTGACGTCCTCAAAGACCTCCTCGCGCACGATAGCTTCAACCTTTATCATCATAACAGATCTCTCCTTCCTTATTCTAAAATCTATCTATACCAATAAACATGCAATTCGAACCTCATAACATATACCTAGTTGAGATTGTTTAGCAAACCAATCTCAACTATCAATACATGTCAAGTTCGACATTGCTGTCCTACGAATCAAGTCCATTGAATGTTGGATATGCACTCTCGCCGTGCTCTGAGATATCCAGACCTACCTTCTCTTCCCTGTCTGTTACACGAAGCGGTGTGAAGAGTCTCACGATTCCGAGACAGATAAGTGTTCCGACTACTGCTACCGCGATCGTTACAACGATACCTACAAGCTGAACAAGGAACAGATGTACATCGCCGAATACCAGACCATCCCAACGAGCTACACTGTTGATCGAGCTCTTTGCAAATAAACCTGTTGCGATACCTCCCCAGATACCTCCGATACCATGACATCCAAATGCATCAAGTGCATCGTCTATCTTCAGCTTACCCTTCAGGAATGAGATTGTAAAGCAGCAGATCGGGCTGACAAGTGCACCGATGATGAATGATGACCAGATCGGTACGAATCCTGCACCAGGTGTTATAGCCACAAGACCAACTACAAGACCTGTTGATGCACCGACCAGGGTTGGCTTTCCGTCCTTTATAACATCTATTACCATCCATGAGAGCATTGCGCTGGCACTGGCAACTGCTGTTGTCATAAATGCGTGTGCTGCAAGACCATTTGCACCGAGAGCACTTCCGGCATTGAAACCGAACCATCCAAACCAAAGGATGAATGCACCGAGTGCGACAAATGGAATGTTGTGAACTCTGTATGCTGTGTTCTCATATCCCTTTCTTCTTCCAAGGATGATAGAGAATACAAGGGCGCTCACACCTGAGCTTATATGTACTACATTTCCTCCCGCGAAGTCAACTGAACCGATCTCCCCGAGGAAACCGCCCTGGCCCCATACCATGTGAGCCATTGGGTAATAAACGATGATCGACCAGAGCATGATGAAGAAGAACAGTGCCTTGAACTTCACACGTCCGACCAGTGAGCCGGTGATAAGCGCCGGTGTGATCATGGCGAACATCATCTGAAATGCAACGTATACAAGGTGAGGTATATTGTCCGCATAAGGGCCAGCCTCATCCATCTTTATCCCGTTGAGTGCAAACCACTTGAGATCTCCTATGACACCTCCATGGTTAGTGCCAAATGAGAGTGAGTATCCGAACAACACCCACATGACAACTGAAAGTCCCATGATGGCTGTACATGCCATGATGGTATTTACAACATTTTTCCTCCTGACGAGGCCTCCGTAGAAGAATGCAAGTCCGGGTGTCATGAAGAACACCAGAGCCGCACAGATCATAATAAAACCAGTATCTCCCGAATTCATAATTTCTTCCTCCTTAACCTTTATTCACCCGAAGGATGCGATATCTCATTCTCCCGGTACTACATACGCGAAAAGGCGCCAAACGAATCTTTTCGATTCATTTGACGCCTTTGTCGTGATTTATAATAGCAGACTTCAAAAAATAATGCAAGAGGTAATTTTAAATTGTTTTTCCCAAGCTATTTTGTTGTTTTTATAAAGTTTCTTAACCAAATCTTTGTTACAGACTCAATTTCGATATATCGGACTTTTTACGGCGTGCTATTTCTACGCCACTCTTGTGGCGTCCATTCCAGTCTTTCCTGCTGCCATACTTGCATTTGCCGTAACCGGTATATGTTCCTTACATGCAATTGCAACATCCCGCATGGATGGCACTGACACACTCTCTGTCTGCCAGAGCCGCTCCGTAACCACGGATATTGCATGCATGATATGTCTGTAATCATTCTCACATCCCGGAGCCTCACTGACATACCTGTCATGCATTTCTTCAAGATATTCAACTATATCTATTCCATCATCAATACTATCTAAATTTACATTATCGGATGATATCATATGATTCACATAACTATGCAGCTCTGTCTCATACTGACAGTGCGCTTTGAGATTTCCGGGAAATAAATTGTTGTGCGGATATGTGAATGAATCCGCCACATAGTGAACAAGCTTTCCGAGAAGAAAGCTCTGTCTGACAGTTCCCATTCCGCCTTTCTCAAGTTTCTTTGTGAGTTTATTTGTAAGTTTTTTCATATACTTTTGGACGTTTTCATAGTTGTGTCCTCTAAGCTTCTCCTCGCCATGTATGCTGCCCCTGAAATAAGTCAGCATATTGATATCCGGCTCTATGCTGCCAAATATGAACGCCGCCTTCTGCAGCTTAGATGCGCCGGCATCCATGTGATCCATAATATATCGGCTCAGATTCATGTGGTCTGCTGTTCTCATATTTAACGCCTCCTGCCTGTTCTGCCATCAAGCACAGCCTGATAAGCTTTTTATGCACAAATGCATCTTCTACATCTTTTTCGTTGTTTATAGTGTAAACAAAAGATATAAAATCCACAGGAAGAAACTATAAATACTTTCTAAATAGACCGTAAAATATTCAGAAATTCAGGGCTAGCAAGAGAGTTCCCGTGGTGATACACACCACGCCAACAGCAGATTTCTTTGTCAGCTTTTCATGGAACACGATTCCTGAAAATGCTATGGTGATGAGCATACTCAGCTTGTCTATCGGTACCACCACGCTTGCCGGTCCGTCCTGAAGTGCCCTGTAATAACACAGCCAGGATGCCCCCGTGGCTATTCCGGAGAGCGCAATAAACAGCAGCTCCTTCTTCTCTATGCCCTTTATCTCATGCTGTTTTCCTGACACAAACACCATAAGCCACGCCATGACAAGAACCACCGTTGTCCTGATCGCCGTGCCCAGATTTGAGTTGATATTCGATATCCCTACCTTGCCGAGTATCGCTGTCAGACTGGCAAAAACAGCTGAGAGCACCGCGTACAGCAGCCAGCTGCCATGTAAAAGCCCCATTCCCCGCTGTTTCTTCGTCACACTGCCACCATCTGTTGACATATGTTCACCAGCTTTCCCTGACTGATCCTGATCATCTGCAATTTTCTTTTTGGTGATCATAAGCATGGTGCCCACACCTATCATAACTATAGAGATACCCTTCACCCAGGTGATCCCCTCGTGAAGGAATATAAGGGCAAGCAGAATCGTGAGCACAGTGCTTGATTTGTCTATAGGAACGACCTTATTGATATCCCCTCTCTGCAGCGCCCTGAAATAACACAGCCAGGATGCGCCGGTTGCAAGTCCGGAGAGGATCAGTAAAAGCAACGTCTTGCCGCTGATATATGTGTCTGCAGTCCAGGCTCCTGTGACAAGGACCAGCAGCCAGGCAAACAGCAGAACCACAACTGTCCTTATGGCCGTCGCCACATCAGAATCCGTCTTCCTTATACCGCATTTTGCAAGTATTGCCGTGATCCCCGCAAAGAACGAAGAACCAACAGCAAATAATATCCACATTTTACGCGCCTCCCATTTATGTGTAACCGTAATACACACATGCTTATCTTTTTGTATCATCTTTACTACATGGTAACACTATTTCGACTCCAAATCCATTCCTGTGGCAATTCCGCTCAAAGCCGCATAAATGCTAGGTTTTTATCCACTTTGTATATTTTTCTAAAGCTTTTATTAAATAAGCTTCTCTGGCCTTGAAATATCATTTACGGTACTGTATCCTCAGTGAAAAGTATCTCCCGCGGGAATCGTAAATCATCCATAACGGCTGGCCAGCCAGATTTTTACTGCGTTGTTATTTTTTATTTTATGATTTTTTGACGAACATCAGGGATCTGGATACCAGACATGGGATGTTCGCAGACACGATATCATCTATCGTATCTGATGCTAACGAGGAGAATATTGAAACATGGAAGGAGCGTGATGCTTTTATGAATAGTGCAATGAGAAGGATCATGGCCAAGGAATTACAAGAGAGCAGAGACGAAGGTATAAATCTAATAAAAAAAGCAACAAAAGTTGCTAAAGAAAATAATATATCAAATGCCACTGACCTTGAGGCCCTCGGCTTTGACAAAGACACCGCAGAAGGTGCTATATCTATTCTGACCGAACTCGGCATCATATCATAATCAGACATTCAAATAAAATATCCCCATATAATTTCTGGAAATAAAAATTTCAGAATTATATGGGGCATTTTATGTCTGTTCTATATTTCTACTAATAAATTATTCACATAAACATATCTATCATAGATAATCATACACTTTACAAAAGTCCCTTAACGTCCTCCGCGATCATCTCTGCGTCAAGACGATTATCCTTAAGAACCTCTTCGACATCGTACCTGTCGAGGAATTCCTTCTTAAGGCCATAATTCAGCACCTTCATATCTGAATCACCGTAGAATCTTGCAATCTTTTCGCCGAATCCGCCGTCCAGTATACCATCCTCAATGGTGATGACAACTGAGTGATCTGCCTTGAGGCTCTCAAGAAGCTCCTCGTCAAGCCCTGTGATATAGTATGGATTGATGACTGTTGCATCAACTCCAAGCTCACTCTCCATCTCGTCCGCCACGGCATTTGCCAGGCTGTAGAAGGTTCCAAGTCCGAGTATGGCAACCTTGCTTCCCTTCTGTGTCACCTCATACTTATTCAGATCTCCGAAGTCCTTCGTAACAGGTCGTCCACTTACCATCGCACAGCCTGGGAGCTTGATAGCCACTGGATGCTCATTCTGCTCTATGCTCCAGTCAAGCATAGCAATATACTCTTCCTTTGTTGTCGGAGCAAGATATACAAGATTCGGGATATTTGAAAGCATCGGGATATCCTGAAATCCCAGATGTGTCACATCATTCATTCCATATACAGATCCCGCAAATGTCACTATAGTGGCTGCATTGTTGTTGATACAGAGATCCTGAGATACCTGGTCAAATGTTCTCTGCACAAATGAGCTGTACACGCCGAACACCGGCTTGCCGCCGCCTGCTGCAATTCCCGATGCAAGAGCCACCGCTGTCTCCTCTGCGATTCCCACATCGACAAACTGCTTTCCGGCCTCGCGTCTCTTATCCTCTGTAAATCCCATAACTGTTGGTGTTCCGGCTGTGATGGCAACAACCTTTGGGTCCTTCTTCATCTTGTCAATCAGGTAATCGCAGGACACGCTTGAGTAATCCTCCTCGCCGCCTTCAAATAACGATTTTCCTGTCTTTATATCAAATGGACCGTTGTAGTGCCACTGCTCCTTGTGCTCCTCGGCTGGGGCATAGCCCTTTCCCTTGAGGGTTCTGATATGAACCACAACAGGTTTCTTTGTATCTTTTACCTTCTGGAATGTGTCTATGAGAGCTGCCACATCATTGCCCTCATGCACATAATAATAGTCAAGTCCCATGGCACGGAACAGATTGCACTCTGCTGTTCCCTTTGTATCCCTGAGTAATTTGAGATTTGTATAGAGTCCACCGTGGTTCTCAGCTATGGACATATCGTTGTCATTTACAACTATGATGAGGTTGCCATCCAGCTCTTTAGCGTAATCCAAGCCTTCAAGGGCCTCTCCGCCTGACAGTGAGCCATCGCCGATCACCGCTATCACATTGCCATCTGCGCCCTGGAGGTCCCTTGCCTTTGCAAGGCCTGCAGCCAGACTGATAGATGTTGAGGTATGTCCAACCGTGAAGAAGTCGTGCTCACTCTCATGCGGGTTGCTGTAACCAGTCACATCATCATAATGCTCCTCATAGAGGTATGCATCCTTTCTTCCTGTAAGCATCTTGTGCGGATAGCTCTGGTGGGACACGTCATACACAATCTTATCCTTAGGTGACTCAAATACATAGTGAAGTGCTATGGTTGCCTCCACCATACCAAAATTCGGTCCAAAATGTCCGCCGTGTTTGCTGGCTCTGATGAGAAGTGCATGTCTCATCTCTTCCGCAAGTGTTCCCATCTCTTCTATTGTCAGCTTCTTTACATCCTGTGGTCCGTTGATATTTTCAATATACATTTTTTATTTATCCTCCTGTTTTAACATAGTACATTGCCTCTCATTAACATAGTGCACTACCGCTCATTAACATAGTGCATTACCGTTCGCTGATCTGCCTTTCCGTTTGCATCCACACATGCTCCAGATCGTGCATCTGTCATTCGCAATCGGTAAATTTCCTGTCCCATACAAGATTGCCGGTCTTCACGGCCTCCTCATATTTGGATATCTTATAGTGAAGTCTCTCCATGGTGGATTCAATCTGTTTTCTCTGCTCCTCCAGTTTCTCATACTGCTCCTTAAGAAGGTCAAGCCTTGCGCCAAATGTGGTATCTCCCATCTGTACCAGTTTTACATATTCAATAAGCGCCTCTATCGGAACACCAGCATTTCTCATGCATACAGTGTGTTCAACCCAGCTGACATCATTTTCCTGATAATCCCTGTTGCCACTGGCATTTCTCGCTACAGGAGGGATAAGCCCAACCCTCTCGTAATACCTGAGCGTATCAGCGGTGATATCAAACTTTTCACTTACTTCTTTGATAGTCATATTGCCACCTCTTTCCTAATTTCAAGAAAACCTTTCTATTTATAGCTATATGCGCTCACACAATACCTATATATTACATTGAATATATCACTTGGAGTTCACTCCAAGTCAACCCCCAATTTTCACCCCTTATGGGAACGGAGGTGCCTGCCCCCCTTAGGACGGAGGTACCTGCCCCCACACAGCGTATCTGACCCCATACAGAGACATAAAAGAGGCGGGCAACGTAGTTACCGCTGTCCGCCTTTATATACATGAATATGTAAAATTTTATGCTACGCACTGATTCCAACTGTCGAGCAGATGTTTACTGCAATGATATTATCTACTGTTACACCAAAGATGGCGGCCAGAATGATCAGGTTGTCTACGGTTGGCATAGCCATACCCTTCTGCCACTTGTATATCGCATTTGGAGTGGCAAATCCAAATATATCCTGCAGATCCTTTACAGAAAGACCTGCGTTCTGTCTAAGCCTCACAATATTTCTGCCTGTTCCTGCCATGTCAATTGTTGGTACATTACACATAATACTTCCCTCCTAAAATTCTCATCTCATCTGCATTGCTACAATTGTGGCAGATTCCTTCTTCACAAAGACGAGTTCAAAAACACGAAAAAAACGCCCATCTACATGAATATTTCTATAATACTCACATAGATGGACGTTTTTTCGTACATCATGATTCCAATCTATAAATGCTGATAGATCTGGCTGATCTCAGTCTATCGAAACCTATTGATCTGTTATGTATTTGCTCAGATCATTCAGGTCAGCATATTTGTATGATCATGTTCCGTACGCTCTCGCCCTGTACCATATGAGTACATATGTTCACGCAACTTATCATCTGTATGTAAAATATTCCCTGCCACATCACTATTAAACTCTCGTGTTATGCATTTAGCGAAAACTATACTTGACATGATTCTTTCCTTTCCTGACTATCCCTTCCGGGTTCCTTTTCATAAGTCATTTTTTATTGGTGTGTCCTGATTTTCTTCTTTTATTTGACCACCTAAACTGTACTCTACCACAAATATAATTATTTGTCATTACACCTGTGGTATAAAATTATTTTATCTCCAGACCGACCTTTATCCCCGGCTGCTTCAAGCTCCCTCTCTATCCAGGTCATGATGACATCCACCAGATATTCCTGCTGTCTTGGACCAAGCTCCACTCCCTGGGCAAATGTATGCCACTTACGTATGCATTCCCGGCAGCATGTCGCCGTGGCATGCTGTGCCACAAATACCGGATGTCCACGCATGGGGGTCTGCTTTCCATCATTTGGTATGAATGCCGGAGCTTCCCTCTGCGCTATGAAATCCCGTGCATGCTGTCTTATGGTATCCAGCCCCTTTTCTTGTATATAGTCGATATCTTTCTGTGTAAGATGAAATCCACTGCGAAATTTCGACCTTCCCAGACGCTCAAAAAGCCGGGCATACCATTCTTCCTTTGTCAACCCTATCATCTCCATGTAATTCTATAACAGAAAATCTCTACAACACTTCGTCATTTCTCACAGAAAAATTCTATCTCCTCGCCAAGCGGTCCTCGGCAGAACGCGATCCTCGCCGGAAACCTTGGATCCGACTGGATCTCTATGTCCTTTGGCTCCACAAACACCTCATATCCTGCCTTTCTCACTGCCGAAATACAGGCATCCACGTCCTCTGTGGCAAATGCAAAATGTCTTATATTGCCCTGCGGAAGCGGTGACTCACCATCCTCAAACACCTCGATGATGCCATCTCCTGTGTCAAACATGATCCCTCCATCCCATTTTCGCGCAACTGAAAGTCCCAGTATATCACCATAAAACTCTGCTACATTCTTATATTCCTCGTTGCTGCAGCACTTGAGTGCCACATGATGTATTCCTTTTATAAGTGCCATCGTATTTCCTCCTTATGAAAACTGATTATAAAAGCTGATTGAACCTCTGTGACTAATATATATCTAATCCGTACATTTTCCAAGTTCATTGTTCACTGTCTCACAAATCTCATATAAAAACCTCTCATATAAAAATTTGTTGAAAAAAGTCCATAAAAAAACTCTTGCTACTCGTATATATATTGAGAGTTAACGATATACCAGTTACAATAAATCATCGGGACGATACGATGGGCTTTACAATAAGGAGGTTTCAACTATGAAAAAACGAATGACAGCATTACTACTCAGCGCCTGTATATGCGCAGGTCTTGCCGGCTGCGGCACAAATACACCGGGAAATAATCCTAGTCACACAAAAAACGATTCGTCAGTCACTTCACTCACTGACAACATCACTGTGACTCCGGTCAAAACGGACATAACATCATTTGACCAGCTAAAGAACGGAATCAATGAATTCTCTATGAATATGTATTCTGCTCTTCCTGCTGATAAGAACATATTTTACTCGCCTTACAGCATTGCAAGTGCACTGTCCATGCTGGATGTAGGTGCAGACGGAGCAACCAAAAAAGAGCTCGAAAACGCTCTCGGCATAACAGATCTTGATGAGTGGAACGATGAGATGAAAACATATCTGTCAAAAGACTGGTCTCAGAATACATTTGTCAACACAGCGAATTCAATATGGATGAACAAGGGAACGACTTGGGCGGCCAATATAAATTCCGACTTTCTTACACCCGCCAAGGATTATTACTCCGGTGAAGTCTACGAGGCTGACTTCGATGGTCAGGCAGACAAGGTCGTTCAAAATGTCAACAACTGGGTGAGTGACAACACCAACAAGATGATCCCCGAAATCTTAAAGGATATTCCTGGCGGAACCGTGATGATGCTCATAAACGCAGTTTATTTCGAGGGAAAATGGGATACTCCTTTTACCGAGGATAAAACTTTTCAAAGCAGCTTCTACGGAACCGATAAGGAAAGCGTTGTTGATATGATGCATCTCTACGGTGAGCATTTCACATACATGGACAACGGTGAGATCAAGGGAATCACACTTCCATACGATGGTGACAATGTTGTCATGAAGGTTTTCCTGCCAACCGCCGATGACGGAGACATAAATGAACTCTTTGACAAACTAAGCAACGAAGAAAAACAGAAGCTCATCAGCTCTCTGGATGATGCCAGCAACGTAGAGATCGATACCCTCCAGCTCCCCAAATTCACAGATGAGCAGCGTATCGACGATCTTGACGACATTCTGAAAAACATGGGAATCCAGTCGGCATATTCGGAGAGTGCTGACTTCTCCAAGATCGCGGATGGCATAGCCGTTTCATCAGTCAACCACAGGGCAAAGGTGATCGTGGACGAGAACGGAACCAAGGCCGCCGCAGAGACAGACATCATGATCAAAGAAACAGCAATGATGCCAAGTGAGGAAACATATAACTTTATTGTGGACAAGCCATTTGTGTATGTGATTGAAGACCAGAGCACTGGAATGATCCTGTTCATGGGCAGGGTGAATTCTCTGTAATTTTTGATTATCCACACATACCAGGACTTGCTTCAGCAGCTTTTTACCTGTGAAGAATTGAGCTTTTTCGCTTTTTGCGCTGGTTTTCAGAATTGGAGCACAAAATTATCACTTTTCTTTGAGAATATCAAAAAAGCACACAAGGTCTCAAAATCTTGTGTGCTTTTATTCGTTACAACAACATTTCTGCCGGTCTTTCTGGCTATTTTATTAATTATCGTTAATATTTTCATATGTTATGTCAACCGATTAGGAATTTTATTAACTTTTTGTATACAGACTTATACCGTGAAACCTTCAAACAAATGTATTAAGGACCACATATTCATAGTATGGTCGTTCCATTTAATTACGTATTTTATATACTTTTTGTAATGCGCGTGGCAAAATTCGCGTTTTTCTCCCCCTATTGACCTAAAAATTTGCTAGTGATAAAGTGCAGAGTATCAGATATGCATATCTAAAATCAAATCAATGATTATTTCAAATTACGCTAACCCAGCCGTACATAATTTTATAAATAGGGCTGGTTCAATATTTGAATTCCAAGACAAATTACATATACACCAGGAGGAATATGCCTATGACCAAAAATACAAAAATTTGCACTCTTTTTACTCAGACTGACAGGAAAATTGTCATAGATAACCTGAAAAATGACCCATTGCTTTCTGCTAGATTTAGATCCCTGACAGGCGAACTCAAAGAACGAATGATCGACTTTCTATGTGGCACCGCAACTCTTCCGCTTACATATGATCCGTTCTTTAAAAAGTTATTTAATCCAGATATTTATCCTGAACGCCTTGAAAATTTTATAAGCAGTGTTCTTAAGAAAAAGGTAAAGATAAAATGTATTCTATCACAGGAAGACAGCCAGCTTCAGGGTGCAACACTGCTTATTCTTGATATCATAGTTGAACTGGAAGATGGATCAATTGCCAATGTTGAGATTCAGAAAATATCATATCTTTTTCCTGCTCAGAGGATGTCCTGTTATTCCGCAGACCTATTGCTCAGGCAGTACGCAAGAGTGAAGGGTGAAAAAGGTAAAGGATTCACATACAATGATCTCAAAAAAGTGTATACAATTATCATATTCGAAAATAGCCCCGCTGAGCTTAAAAAGGACTATGTAAAGGACTCTTACATTCATTTTGGGCATACTACGTTTGACACCAGGATTCATATGGATCTGTTACAGGATTTCTATTTAATCTCGCTTGACGTATTTCAGAAAAGCTACTATTCTAAATCTATAAAAGATCGGAACGAACTAAATGGATGGCTTGCCCTACTATCCACTGACAACGTCTGTAAACTTGATGAGCTAGTTTCTGACTACCCTTATCTTGAAAGCATAATTGCTGATATGGCAAGCTATCTGGATAAACCAGAGGAGGTAATCGGTATGTTTTCAGATGCTCTTAGAATACTTGATGAAAATACAGCCCGCTATATGATCGAACTTAAGGACGAAGAAATTGCGGAAAAAGACAAACTACTTGCTGAGAAGGACGACCAGCTTGCTGAGAAGGATGCTTTGATCGCTGAACTCATGGCTCAGCTAAAAAAGTAGGATTATAAAGTGAGTAATAATTAAAGGACAGAACCCGCCAGCTTTCGCTGAAAAGTTCTGTCCTTTTTTCTATAGGTCCACTATTCCGACTTTCTCTCTGAAGTCACACTGTCTTCTGTCGTGTCACCTGTTTCTCTGAGATTCTTCTCTCTTATATACTGAATAGCCTCTTTTACGGCTGCTTCCTCCTCATCCTTTGCTATCTTTCTTGCATAGGATACAGTCTTTACGAGGTTGGCTATGAGTATAATGGCAAGCGGAACAAGAATTATAGGTACAAATATAAGTGGGTTGGACACAAGCCTCACTATCTTGCCAAGTATGAGTGATGACCACACCACCCTGCCAAGCAGATCTCTTGAGTCCACATCGTAACGGTCCACCACATTATTGGCATCGCCTTTTGTAATATACCTATAATTATTACCATCCGTCTCTATCGAGACAACTCTATGTGTATTTACCGCACCAGAAAGAGCCGGATCCGAGGAATAAAATGATATCACATCATTCTCCTTTATTGCTGATGGATCTGTCTGCTTAACAATTATCAGTGAATCCACATCGTAGGTTGGTGCCATACTGCCTGTGGTTACCCGAAGTGCCATGTAACCAGCTATGTTCGGAGTCTTACCCGGTTTGGTCATCACCACTATAAGCAGTACAAATACCGCCGCAATGATGATAATGACTGATAGTACATTTATAATTGTATATAGTATCTTCTTAAACATAAAAGTATATCCTGTTGCAACTTTTTACTACTTATCGTCTGCAGAATTCTTTCGTTCTCGTCTTTCCTCAAGAGAACGTCTTATGTAATGGCTGAGGCTATTTGCCTCCGCCTTTGCCAAAGCCTTCTGTTCTCTCTTCTGCGCTGCTTCGATCTGTTCATCTGCCTTCCGCTGCATCTCAGCAACCTGATCCGCAGCACTCTTCTGCGCAGCTTCCACCCGCTCTGAGGCCTCTCTCTGGATCCTTGCAATGGTCTCTACCATTTCCTTCTTCATTGCCTCTATGTCAGATGATGCATTGCTGCGGGCTGCACGAACCTCTGTTTCTGCTTCGCTTCTAGCCGTTGCCACTGCCGCCTGAGCCTCCTGAATAGCTGCATCTTTGGAAGACTGCGCAGCTGCTGCCTGCTCCCTTGCTGCTGCCGCCTCTGCCTCGCTATTTTCAGCACGTTTCTGAGCCTCCGCCATACGCTGTTCAAACTCTGCCGCTGATCTCTCAGCCTCGGCTCTGAGCTTCCCGGCTTCAGCAACCTTCCTGTCAGATTCTGCTTTGATATCTGACACTGTTTTTTCTGCATCTACCTTGATGTCTGCAATAAGTCTCTCCGCCTCAGCTTTTGTATCAGCTATCTGCTTATCTGCCTCGGCTATCTGCTTACCTGCCTCAGCCTTGACAGCTTCGATCTCTTCTGAACTATTCCTCCTGATCTGCTCTATCTCTGACTGTGCCTGCAGCTTTGCTTCCGCTATCTCCTCGGCTGCAATCTTATGCGCTCTGTCTATATCTTCTGCCGCCTGTTTTCTGACTACTTCCAGCTCTGTCTCTGACTTCTGTGTTATCTCAGCGATCTGACCGGCAGCTTGCGCCTTAACCCTGGCCACCATATCCTCTGCGTTCTTCTCAGCTTCATCGACCGCTGCCTGTTTCTCAGCCTGGGCCTGTTCAACCGCGGTCTTCATCTCGGCCTGGGCCTGTTCAACCTTGGGCTTCATCTCAGCCTGCACCTGTTCAACCCTGGACTTCATCTCAGCCTGAACTGCTTCCATGGCAATCTGTGCCTCGTTCTGAGCCGCCTCAAATGCTGCCAGGGCGTCTGCCTCCGCCTTCTCCGCCGCATCCTTCGTCTCCTGATGAGCCTTCTGTTCCTCAGAAAACTGCATCATATAAGAGTTGCGCTCCTCCTCGGTCTGAGCCTGCAGATCAGAGAGCTGCTGCAGCTGCTCATTCAGGGAATCAATCTGCCACTGCAGATCAGACAAGGAAAACTGCATATCCGAAACTGTCTGCTCAAGCTCCTGGGTGTGCTGCTTTTCCTGTTCGAGTGCGGCCTCGGCATCCAGCTGTGCCTGAGTTACCTCCTCGACAAACACCTTTCGTATCTCAACATCAGGTATATTCGGATCGTCTACTATCTCCTCCTTGATCTCCTTTATGAACTTAGGCTTTACAGGTTCTTTCTTCTCCACCGCGATCTCGTTCATCTTGCGGGGATCTGACTCAAGAAGGCTCTTGAAAACCGTATAGTTGGTTATCATGTTGATATACATCTGTAAGAGGTACTCTTCATCAAATTCCATTGCGGAATCCTGTTCCTCTATACTGAAACCAACTTCATCATAGCTCTCTATGAACTGCCACAGCTTATAACACGCACGATAATCCGGATCCTTCATCATAAGGTTTGTTCTCTGGATAGGACTGTAAACCTTGGCACAGCCGTTCATGATCTCACAGAATGAGCTCTGCCTCAGAACCCTCGACATACGGCGCACACGATCGATTCTCTTGAATACGCTCATGTTATCCGTATCATTTTCCACAAGGCTCTGCTTGTTCTTGACAGTCATCTCCACCTTATAGGATATCTGCTCATAGGCATCATCCACCTTGCTCTCCATGCTCATGACATTGCAGGTCTCATCCCCTGTCGCCCAGAAGATCACATCCGTACGCTTATCTACGAAAGCAAAGAGTCTCTGTATAAGGTGATATACAAATCTGTTCTCATAAAGATCATAGCTCTCCTCTGTCGTCACATTGAGAATTTTGGTCGGCTGCATCTCTCCGGCAGCATTTGTTGCTATGAACTGTGTGTTCTGACTGAGATGGCGCACGCTGTCGGAACTGATCTTCTTCGCCAGGGCAACCGGAACGACCTCTTCTTTTGTCGCGATAAACCTTCGAGGCTTATCAACTATCTTGAAAATGGATTCTATTCCCTCTTCAACCACCGTAAGCCAGGTCTCGTCAACCACCTTGTGGAGAACTCTGTTCACCTGATGAAGCTTGTTGTCACCTGCCTGTATCATCTCAAACATGTACTGGAAATATCTGTCATCACCAAGTGCCTCTTCCACACTTCCCGTATACTTCTCGTACAGATTCGTGATCGTAAGATCATCCTCGGAATACTCAGACTCCTCGTCATCCCATCCATCACCGGCACTGTCCCATTCATCCGGGCTCGGCACTCCGTCTCTACCAAGATCATCCCACGCATCCGGGCTTGGCACTCCGTCCCCACCAAGACCATCCCACGCGTCCGGGCTCGGCACTCCGTCTCCACCGAGACCATCCCATGCGTCCGGGCTTGGCACTCCGTCATAACCGGCATTGTCCCACGCGTCCGGGCTCGGCACTCCGTCCGGAACAAACTCTTCAGTTGTATTATCATTAATATCTGGTCTATCTGCCATACATTTTCTCCTGCCTAATATATAAACGATTGAAATTTAAATTATTGCCCACTAATATCATCAATACAGATTCTGGATCCGTCTCAGGTACTCCTTACTGTCATTCATTCCCTCTGTACCAAATATCTTTTCTATGTAACTGATAAGTCCTGTGATCTCATCACGTACAAAGCTCACGTTCAAACTTTCAAACTTCTTCAGAACAGTTCTGGCAACGATGTAATCCATAGCGTCAAGCTCTGTTCCGCCACAGGCAACATACACCGGTATGAAATCATACATATGCTTCATGATACGGTTTCCAAACGAAAGCTTGAATCTTGTGAGCAGGTATTTGTCCAGCTTCTGTATATTCTCCATCATCACATCACTGATAGGATGCTCGACCTTTGCCTTCTGGAACAGATACAGCAGATGCTCCGTTGTGATCTCACATGCAGGCTGAAGATCACACTCAAATGCGTCCGCCCTCTCGTTCAGCTCGATCGGCATTGCACGGTCATATACCTTATCAGTGATCGTGAATGTAGAATCATCATTGTTCGCCGTACCGATGAACCAGGTTCCATCTGTGACATGTATCTTTCCTGAATCAAGCTTTACAGGATCTCCATCCCATGCGGTCGGGACAAGATCCAAAACCCACTCATCCTTGCTTGGCATCTCTAGTACGGAGAGCATCTCAGCAAAGTAATACTCGATACGGGCAAGATTCATCTCGTCCAGAACAATCATGGTCGGCTCCTGTCTGTAGTTCGCCTCATAGAGCGCTCTCAGGAATTCCGTCTCATTGAACCTCTTGGAGAACTCATTAAAATAACCGAGCAGCTCTGTACGGTCACGGAATGACGGCTGCACTGACACTATCGTAGCCGGATTGTTCATATAACGGCTGAACGAATATGGAAGACTCGTCTTACCTGTACCGGATATACCCTCAAGTATGAGCAATTTACTTGCCGCCATACCTGCGACAAATCTTCTGATGATCTCAGGAGTATAATACAGATGCAGCTGACTTGCTGCAAACAGCCTGTAATTATCCGCAAATTCTTCAAGTGATATATCATTGTTGAATGCCGGCTCAACATAATTCGCATATTTCTCATCCACAAGCTGCAGCTTTGGGAAACGATGTACCACATCCGGCTTGTCCTCCAGAACCGCCTTGAGTGTTCCACCGGCGATGACAGCCCCCGGCACTACGCCGGCCTTGCCTCCTGCAGCCACCGCAGAAGGAACCACTGACGCTGCAGCCTCACCTGATGCATTTGTCACATTGCCAACAGTAGGTATGCCATCATCCACGAGTGCAGATGCACCCATATAAGGTATCCTCTCTGTTCCACCCATGGCGTTGACCTTGAGTGCAAGGATACTATTCTTCTCATCCATGAGATTAAGTACCTGCTTGTTCAGTCTTCCTATCTCTTTGTAAAGCTCTGAATTGTCCACATCATCATTCTTAAGCTGATGTTTCAATATGATCTTTCTGACAATCAGCACAACTATGAGCACAGGTATTGCAATGAGTATGAGCATGAGCAGTACGGACAGTATCTTTCCTGCTATATTCAATGTGCCTATATAGGTCTTGAATATAAGGAAGTAGTCTGCCCATCCGGTTATCAGCAGTTTCAGCAAAGATGCCAGAACCTGCGCTATGTTATATACTACCTGCGACAGAATCTCAAATGCAAACTTTAAAAATTCACTCACTAAACTTATTCCTCCTAATTCTCAGACTCTGCAGAACCATCTGACATGCCATCAGCAGCTCCGTTTTCTGAATTGCCGGCTGAAGCGTTTGCCGCCTGGGCTTTGGCCAGCTCTTCTGCTGCCTTACGTTTCATCTCCTCAGCCTCCGCGCGAAGCCTCTCAGCCTCGGCAAGCTTTGCCTCTGCATCACTATCGGCAGCTCCATTATCTCCGCCAGAAGCTCTGACCTTGAGTCTTGCCTCCTCTGCCGCCTTTGCATTCTCCACCGCAATGGCTCTCTTCAGTCTGATATTGATCATGATAAGGTTGTATACCTGATAGATGAAGAATATCAACATAGGTATTACGATAACGATAAGAAATCCCACACTGCTTGACAGGAAATCCATAACCTTGCCGACCTTTGCCCAGTGGCCCACGTATTTACCGACGATATCTCCATCTGAAATGATGTGCTGGTCGGCTGCGGCATTGTTGTCACCTCGGGTAGTATAACTTCTCGCACCGCCCTCCGTCTCATCGATCTTCTCAATACGGTGGGTATTCAGCGCATACTGGTTCTCAATAAGAGTGTGGAAACATACGATATCTCCGACCTCAAGCTTGGCCGTGTCGCATTTCTTCACAAATATCAGGTCACCCTTCTCAAATGTCGGCGACATGGAATCTGACTGTACCGTCATCGGCGTATATCCAAGTATGCTTGACACATTCTGACTATCCTTTGTTGCCATCGTCGTAAATGCATATAGAGCTGCGATCAGAATAACCGCCCAAAGTAATACACTCACTATAACTGTTGCTGCTTTTTTCATGTTTTTTCTCTCCCTATCTTATTGTATCTCCAGAGCTCACAATCGCTCATCCTTATTGGTATCGCCACACTCCCGTGAGTGTGGCATGTCGTCGGCCCGCCTCCTACTCTGTAAATGACTTGCCGTTCATGTCTGTTCCTGTAAATCTGAGTCTTATGCTGTAGTCAGCTTTCTTGAGCTCATCCGTGCACTGAGGGTCTGTACCCTCAAGCCATATGTGCACCACAACTGCCTTATCTTCGCCCTCTTTCAGGGTGAAGATCGAATTGGCATCACTGAGCTGCATATCTGAAGCCGCCGCCAGGCCAAATGTCTTGGCGGTTCCCAGAGTCTCAGATGTATCACCCGCTCCCGGATCATATACCCAGGTCTGTCCATCTGCGGTAAATGATATCCTCATCGCCTGAGGTAGCGCCGCCACACCGGAACTTACCATAGTGCCATCGCCCTTACCCGTGTCACTGTCAGCGCTGGTGAGGTGGACTATCATATCCTTCGCCGCCATAAAGTGCAATGTAAATTCCAGATACGAGCCCTCAGTCGCCTCTGCCACTTTTCCATTCTCATATGTGAATGTGCTGTAATCCGAGGTAGTTACCGGAGACAAAGGTGTCGCACCCATTGAAAATCCTTTCTCCCTCTGGATCCTGTTCTGAATACTCTCAAATGAAAGCGTTCTCACGTACTGATCTATTGTATCATGTGCATCCAGATCCATCCTCATCTCCACATCCGCCACGATATCCAGCCCCATGGTGTTGACCTTCGTCCTGTCGGCTATGGAGAACCACGCCACGGTGGCCGCCGTAACTGCCACCAGAGCTATAAGTGTCAGCATGAGAGATATATACACCCTCTGTCTGACATTCTTTTTATTCTGATCCTTTTTATCCTGATCCCTCTTATTCCTGATCTCTGCCATCATCTGCTGCCCTCCTGACTTATCATGCCATAGAATGCCAGATGAAGCTGAGCTGCATCGAAGCTTATCGAGTTCGAACAGTCAGGATCGCATCCCTCAAGATAAAAATATACGTCCAAAGTGTACTCCTTGTTCAGCTCCATACTGACAAGCGGTGTATCCGGAATATCCACTGACGATTCTCCCCATGTAATAGTGTAATCATCCACACTCACACTCGGATCGCTGACAGCATTTACGCTGCCCCCCGCATACGAGAGAACCTGTCCATCACCAAGAGTCTTACCATTTACCACTGTGTTGAACACCCTGTCACCGGACGGATTCCCGCTCTCGCTAAGTCTCAGTATAACCGATCCCGCAGCCACACCATCCGCGCTGAACTTAAGTCCAAGCCTTGATGCATTGAGCAGCATGCCATCCGCCGCATTTCCGAGAATCCCATCACTCTGATCGAGGTAGAGATCAAGCTTTGTGCCCGGATCCCAGCCATTTCCTGCAGCTCTCAGATATATCCTGCCGTGATAATAATTCTCCTCATTCTGGACTAACTGAAATGCCGTAGCCTGTCCTGACACTGTCACAGGTGCGGCAACGAAACTCACCAGATCAGATGTAGATACAGGGAGCAGGCGATCCGCATTTGTATTATTCACTTGTACTATCCGCACCGTACTGCTGTCCCTGAAACTACTGCCCCCGCTCTCGCTGAGCTGCAGCTCCATGGTCTCTTCTCCAGTTCTGGCAGTTGCCGTGCTGGTCGCCACCTTCTTATTGGAGGAAAACCAGGCATATGTTGCTATCACCAGGACTAACAGAGCCGTAACGGTGGTCACTCCCAGGAACCATGTCCTGAACCAGCGTCTCATATTGCCGCTCCTTTCCTAACTAAATCTGTTATTTCGCAACATCCGTCTTCACACCTGCAAATGCAAGTCTTATGTCGGAATCTATATTCTGTACCTGATTCACACACTGCTCATCGCAGCCCTCAAGATACAGCCAATATTCAACAGAAGCAATCTCATCAGCATCAAGGCTGAAGAGTTCATTTGCTCCCGCAGTATATTCATCATTACCTGCCGCCTGCGCCATGTAGTCCGACACATTTACCGCCGGATCACTCACATAACTGGCAGCGCCACTACCTGATATACCCGAAACCACAGTTCCAGCCGCCGGCACTGTAGCCTTCGCCTCTGCTGCAGCGGTACTCCCCAGGTCATCAAGTCTCATCACAAATGTCCGGGAACCATCATGGTTGGTGATCTTTAATCCAAGTCTCATGGCCGCAAGAGCCTGAGCGTCACTTCCCAGCTGAAGTTCCTCTCCGTTAAAATATACATTGCACGGTGCACCCTCACTTTTCAGGTATACCGTTCCATGAAAGGTATCTGAGTCAACCCTGTCATCTGCGTTCTCATAAGAGACCGCGATCCCCTCCTTATTCTGCATGATCACTCTGTAAAAACTCTCCAGATCCGCTGTGGACACCGGTTTAAGTGCCTGTGCATCCCCGGCAGCTACCAGATCACACTCCCTGTCAAATGGCCCACTCTCCGCTGTACTTATCAGCAGATTCGTGTCACCATCACTCACAGTTCCGCCCATAGGCGTAACATTGGTGTGAGCCCTGCCGGAAGCAGTAAACCACGCATATGTGACACCAGTTGCCGACACAAGAAAAAGCAGTAGTCCCACAATAGCCATTATCCAGGATTTTCTGAGAGTCTTTACAGTGTCATTCTCATATGATTTGGCAGTTTTTTCTGCGTTGTCACGCGTTGCTCCTGCCACAGAATCTATTGTTGCAGCAGCATCGGCATTATTTACTGCCCCAACTGCATTTACTGACTCTGCATTTTCCACGACTTGCGCTTCATTCTTTTTACTTTCCACGGGCTCACCCCCTGTCTATCATAATTTCTGTATACTTTAGCCTCTGCAATCATGTCTACAGCAATATGTTTATACAAGCTACTCCTTCACGATCCCCGCAAATGATACTGCGAGCGTCTTCAGCGTCTCATCGCAAAGGTTTGCCGTGCAGTCCTCGTCACAGCCTTCCAGCCAGATGTACACCTCTATTCTGACCGATGTTCCGACCTTACCCTGACCATTTCCAGATATGGTACACAGCTTAAGCGAATCCTTTTTAAGCTTCACCTCACCTGTGTCGCTGTTATAGCTGCAATATGCAGCCGATGTATATGGGGCAAATGCCACCGTGGTTCCGTCAGTCTTTGCAGAGTCCAGCACATAACCCGCTCTTCCCGTGGCAGTATTGTAATCCGCCTCAGGATTCTTCTTGTCACTTATGGCAAATATGTATTCACCAAGGACTTTGCCATTTTCCCCGGGTTCATGAACAACAAGACCGACTCTGATCGCCGATGATATCGGTTTTTTCTCATCGCTGTCCTCATAGCCTATATCCGACACATATATGTCCGTCGGATTGCCATTTGTCCGCAGGTACATGTTGGTATGATAGTACTCTGTGGCATCACTTTTTTCAAACGAACTCGCCACCATGTCATACTTGCCTGTCCCCACCGCCACAAATTTCGCCGCCTTCTGGAATCCACCTTCTATACTGTTGGTGGACACCGGCTCCAGCTGCCCATTAAAGCTCTCCAGCACTGCCGCCGAGCCATACTCCCCTGAATAGCTGTTGCTTATCTGGAGATTGGCACCTGCACCGGCCGCCATGCGCACATCCGTGGTGTGACGGCTGGTGTTATAAATATACCATGCATAGGTTGCTGAAACAACGGCACACAGCGTGATAATAACCACCAAAATACTTATCGTGAGCCTGCGCCGCAGAGACTTTGTATTGGTTGTTTTTTCATTTGTATCCATGACCTGTGGTGGCTCACCTCCTTCAGTATATCCTTAATTGCTTACAAATTCCGGTTTGATCCTCGTAAATGTATATATTACATAATCGGATGCTGTCATCTTCTCGACAACAGCTCCTGAAGCATCCAGTATCTCCACCTGCATGACTACTTTGTAATTCGAATACATATGTCCTTCTATCTTTTTCAAACTTTCTTCATCCACATTAACATAGAGATTGACAGCCTGAGTGAATGTATTTCCATCGAATACCGCACTCTTCTTTATGCTGCTCTTATCACCATCCATGTCAATATAAGTTGACTTCGGAATAATCCAGCTCCATGTCCCCTTTGTCCCAGATGTATCAGTTTCTGTATGATATTCTACAGTGCCTGAATCACCAGACATAAGATTGACTGTCATATAGTCGCTGGCATTCTGTATATTTGTTGTTTCATTATATGTTTCCGTCAAACCTGAAGCATCTAATTTACCTACCAGCTTCACGGTATATCTTATTCCTGAAGACTTTTTCAAAATCTCATCCAGATTCTGAATATTTGTCAGATCATATGAAGCCGTAGTAGATATGATTGCATTCTTCTTATCCTTATCAAGGTTGCCATCCAGATCGAGCATATTTATACCCAACTGGTCAATAGAATCCGCATCATATCTGAACACGGCTCCCTGCTGTGCCTTCCTGTAATATTTAACCTTGGTCTCTGTATACTTAAGTGTTGCTCTTGAGCTGCTATAGGACAGGCTGTTTTTATCTGTGGATATCTGTGCAACATAGTTCAGCTTAGCATACTCATCTGGTACGGAGTTCTCAGAAACAGAGCTTATCGGAATCACCATAAGTCCTGCAGCAGGAATTTTGGCATTGAGTACCGCCTCCACGCATATTGTTGAATAACCAGAAGCATCTGGTTGTATACTGTCTCGTATCGGCTGAAGACTTATAGCATGCTCCGATTTGCCATCTGTAGCCAATGGCAGCTCCATATTACCACCCTGGGACACCCAGTCATACGTGACAGCCGCAGCCTTTGTATCAACCTGATTTCCCCAGCTTCCTGTCTCCGGATTATATGTATAATACTTTTTCCCACTATCTGTCTCAGTGTATACATAAAAGCTGACACTACCCTTTGTTCCACTTGGGAACTGCTCATAACTATCCTTTAAATTGCCAGTTACGTCCTTTGTAGTAGTCATCAGGCTCACCACAAATCGTTGATACAGCTGATCGCTCGTATTGTATGCCTGACTGTCAGGGAATGAAATTGTATCCTTTATTGATACATTTACCCCTGTATCGCTTTCATTGAGCAGCTTGCTTTCCGGCGGGTTATCCAATGTCTCTGAAAGGCTCTGACTGTAACCACTTGATATCTGATATGTGCTTGCTGTGTTCGACTGACCGTCGATTATATTGCCCTGTGCATCCGCTTTCCTAAGCACATAATTGATATGATTTGGCAGTCCCGTCACTGCAAGGCTTGTCCTTATACTTCCATTTGCTGGCGGATTGGTCTTTCCATTCGCTCCAAGCTCTGGCATCGTTACAACGAAATAGTAATTCTCCGTCTTCACTTTATCATCCACCGTCATGTCAAATTTGTCCTTGGTGCCATCCTTCTTATCCTCATCCGTTGCTAACCTGTAATACTTATTTCCTATCTTTACTGTTGCATCTGAGGAATCGGACGTAGTTTCAACAAACCTGCCACTGTCGTTATTCTTCGTGGCTGTGATATCCATACACTCTCCAACACTTTCCGGCTTATAATTTGTTCCGTTACTATCCTTAAAATTGGATAATTTAAACTGCTTCTTTGTGCTGTCAGCAGATGTAACCGTATAATAATAAGCTGTCCTGTTTGGATCCTGGCAGTCAACGATAGTAAGCTGGGTACCAGCCGGAATCGCATTCGTTTGATTAAAAATGAGAACTTTGTCCATAGGCTGAGCCACATCAGCACCAGCGTCTACATAATTCTGCCATCCATATTCTACATTCTTTCCTTTTGCACTGTTATATCTGTATGTGAGATATCCCGTCATCGGATTGCCAAAGCTGTCAAGCACATGGTTTTCAATATTCTGATACTCAGCACTATTATAATGGGTTCCATAGTTAAGTGTAGCTGTAAAATCTACCTCAAGCATTCGCCTGACTATAATTGGAACGTGTACCACATAATCCTGACCGGCAGTGAAGGTATGCGTATAGTGCTGGTTGAATCCGAAGAAACGTTCTATCTGGAGAACACTAGGTGCCGTGATGGTTTCTTCTATCCGATAGCCACGGTCTTCTGACTCGGTGGTGACTTTGATTTCCCCACTGATCAGGAAATGTATGTGCATACAGGGATCACCCTCCTGTGCAATGACATGACCTTTCTTCAACTTCTGAAAGTAGAATTTGGTCTTACCTGCAATATCAAGAAGGTCTCCACGGGTCATTCCCAAGAAGAGGGGAAGTCCCAAAAGAGTGTCGTATAATTTTCTTTCCGGCATGGCTTTTTTACTTTGATTTTTTTTACTTTGAGCTTTGAGCTTTATGATTAGTTTTCAGGTGCTAAAGCTCTCAACTATTAACTCTCAACTCTCAACTATCCTTCAACTCCCAGCATTTTCTTCATGGATGGCGAATACCAGATTTTGTTGCTGCCTTTGTTATCGGCATAAATCAGGTAAGCACATAGCTCGGGATGCTTTTCCAGAACCTTCTTGGCTCCATCTAATCCCATCACCATGAATGAGGTGGCATAGGCATCGGCTGTGGCACAATTCTTTGCCAAAACTGTGGCCGACAGGATGTTGTGCTGCACAGGGTAGCCCGTCTTCGGGTCGATGGTGTGCGCATATTTCTTGCCATTCTTATAGTAGAAGTTGCGATAGTTGCCGCTGGTGGCCATGGCGATGTCGCTCACGTTAACCACATCCTGCAATTCCTGGTTGGTATTGAGTGAGTCGTC
>OQVU01000037.1_pt1 | contig 34860 bp, 35 predicted proteins | sample 1691611 | NCBI WGS metagenome assembly OQVU01 (sample SAMN03418272, study PRJEB22391) | human gut metagenome | biome: human-gut; feature: organic feature; material: feces | host: Homo sapiens | place: Tanzania | collected 2013-01
ATCGAAAATACGAGGTTAAAATGCATCTAATTGGAATTTACTTTTTCATTTGACCGTGACTTTATATAGCGACTTTATATAGCCGTCACTTTTTGGAGCCACTTTTTAAAAGGTACTCCACTCTTCGACTCACATCAAGTATTATAACAAACATCATTCAAAAATAGAATTCATAATTTGCATTATGAGAAGTTTCAGAACGGAACTGTAAAATGTATTGAAGATGAGATACCTTTTGAACTACCAGAGGGGTGGGATTGGACACGATTCTTAGCTATTACGATTAATAGCGATAGTGAACGAAAACCAATATCTGCATCCCAACGTACAGATGTTGAAAAAATTTATGATTACTATGGTGCTTCTGGCAAGATTGACAAAATTGATAAATATATTTTTGACGAAAAACTTTTATTAATAGGTGAAGATGGTGCAAATCTTGTAACACGTAGTAAACCAATTGCTTTTTTTGCAGAAGGAAAATACTGGGTTAACAACCACGCTCATTGTATTGATTCTCCAGACAAATCCATCTTACAGTTTATTTGTTTTTTTATTAATGCAATTAGCTTAGAAAAATATGTAACTGGTTCTGCACAGCCTAAAATGACACAAGATAATATGAACTCAATACTTGTTGCTTTACCCCCATATAAAGAGCAACAACTTATAAGTCAGCAACTAGATATTATATGGGCATCTATAGATAAAATAGAGTTCGAAAAAGAAAATGTTTTAAAACTTGTAGATAATGCAAAATCAAAAATCCTAAACTTTACCATTCGTGGAAAGCTTGTACCTCAAGACTCAAATGATGAGCCAGCTTCCGTCTTGATTGAGCGTATACGAGCCGAAAAAGAAGAACTAATTAAGCAAGGCAAAATCAAGCGTGATAAGAAGAAATCTGTTATCTTTAAAGGTGATGATAACTCTATGGAAGCACAGGCGGTTGCATCCAGTCTTTGAGCATAGATTAAAAGCTGTTCCTTAAATGGGTATTTATACAGTTTGGAAGCAGCATTTAGGTATCTCCTCCAGTTTTCTTCATTTCGCACGACTTCTTTTGTTGTTTCTTCTGCCAGTGCGGAAATCAATTTATATTTTCTCATGGTAAACCTCCATTCTTATTTAATTTTCTGCAACAAAAAAGGTAGCTATAGTTCGTTCATGAGCCATTGCCACCAATAACGATAAACTTTATTCAATTTCATATGTTCCTTTCTACATGTCATACTTTAAAATGCAAAAAGCCATAGTATCACTACTATGACTTTATCTCTATCATTATATCAACATATTATTATAACCCAAAATCATCAAATAAATTATATGTTTCTCCTATATGATAGTTTTTTGTAACATCCACTTTAATATTTCTAATTGCGTGTCCTAATAATTTGAAATTCTCTACACTTGGACATCCTAGAATTATATTTTTTTTATCTTGGTTCATCCTATAATCTTTACGAACCTGCTTAAGCAATAACCCTAATACATTATACCCCTCCGCAACGTCTCCTTTTTCATAAGCACCCCAAAAATCATCTTTTGATGATAACTCAACAATTTCTTTATCCATTGTCTGTTGAAACAATTTTCCCATTTTGCTCCAATTATACAATAATTTCATATGAATACACCAATTCATTATCTGAACTCTATTACTCGCCCAATCTTTTCTTGTTAAATGGTCATATTTTCTGCTAATATCCTTAGCTGTCATAGGACTTCTTTGTTCAATAATCTCTTTTTGTATTTCTGGATAATCAGAAAAACGACATGCCTGATATAGTGCTTCGGACGTAAGGATTTTCACTCCTTCTATATAGATTGGATACCCCCCAGCCATATTAGACAATCCACCATATTCTTCATGCGTTCTTCTAAAAGTTACACAGTCTTTTATTAAATATATCTTTTTACTATAATTACTCACCAAATCACCTTTTCTGTCAATTAACCTCTCTAGGTAAAAGTGGATACCATTTTCCTAATGTTTCTGATGAAGAGCTCCATAAATCTCCCCACCAAAACGCCAAAGGACAATTATTGGAAATATTAAAGCATGTTGAAAAAAAAGCACCAAATCCAAGTGATATGCCATGACTATATCCCATCGGTTTCATTCTCTCATTTCGGTTCTGAGGTAATGAACATATATATGCACCTTTTTTTAATAAAGCTTTTTCAAAAATAACTCGGTTATAGCTGGATGTAAATAAATCCGACTCTTCTCCCAAATAAGGATTTCTAAAACCAAGACCTCCTTTTCCTGTAATTGTTTTCTGCTCCTCCATATATTGAACATATGCATTAACATATTCATCGTCGTCCATGTATTGAGGCCATAACACATCATACGGCGGAGCATAGTAAAGATTATTATTATATTCATACATTCTATAAATCTTTACAGTAATGCCTTTTTCCTGACATTTTTTAATAATGCACAATTCAACATAATCACAATTACCATTATATTCGCCAAGAAAAATAACATCTAGCTGCGTATCACAATTTGGACTCATATTGTCAATCCAATTATTAATATCCTTCATAAGCGTGAACCCGGTATACATACAATCATCCAAATAAATATACTTTTTAACATTCATATGATTGCACCTATTAATTGTAACGCCCCTTGTCTTCAAATAATAATCTTCAAGTAAATTGACCAACCTTTTTTGACTATGCCCCTTAATCTGAATATCCAAAAACTGTATTTGATTTAATGACATAATAGGATTTGTCCCCATAATTTCCTTCGTATCCCATATTTCTTCAAAAAATTCTTTGATTTTACTTTTCATTATATAATTATGAGATAACAAACTATCAGTTTCTGTTAAAACAATCTCCCTCTCTTCCTCTGGAAACTGTTTTATCCAAATATCTACATGCTTATCGTCAAACTCCCAATAATTCAAATGCTTTTGATAATTTTTAATTTTATCTGCTATACTTTCTTCTAATAGCTGAATTGAATTTGTCATACCATTATCCCCCTTTATGTTAAGGTAGTAAATAATCCCACTAGCTACAATAATTATAACATAATTTTCACTTTTTTTCCATTACTCTATAAAATAGCTGCAAGGAAAATGCCCCTCCCTTGTAGCTCCAAAATTCTTTTAACTTATATTATGCATAAAAGCCAAGCTCCAGTTCCTTAACTCCTGCCATAATGTCAAGGATTGTTCTCTCCGGCACACCGAAAATTCTGGAAATCTCCGCAATCCCGATTTCTTCCTCTTTCATCACGTTTAATAACTTATCTCCTGTTGTAAACATATCCGTTTCCTCCCTATTCTGCTTTTCTTCCAAATGAAAACGTATCTTCTTTTTCCTTTTTCGGGCAAATCTGCCCTTGACTTCCAAAAGCTTTTTTGCCATGATGGAAAACATGGCTTCCACCTGCTCCTGTGTATACTCGTAATTGGTGCGGTTAGAAAGGTTCTCAAGCCTTCCGATTGCATCAATGACCTTGTTCACACGATACTCCCCAAGACGGACAAACTTGTCCGCCTTGCTCTCATTTTCCTGTACGTTCTTTGTTTCTTCTGCTTCCATTGTTACATCCTCCATTTATTTTTTCTTTCTTGCAAATTTCTTCTGTTGAAACTCCATGACAAACTTAAACTGCACTCCGGACTTATAAAAAATAGGGACACTCATTTCAAGTATCCCTACGTTCTATCAATATATCTGATAGTTCTCTATTCACTTTCATATTCAGAATTTTTTGTGTTCCCGCAACCGAGGTCTAATGCCACAACTACGGTAACCTTTCTCACAAATTCCTTTTCCTTGTGATTTTCACCTATTTTGTTGAAGCTGAAAAACTCTACAAAGTGCGTAAATTCAAGGATTTCTACATATCCTTTCTTTGTAGCAACACAACCGTCTCGACCATTGTTTCATTTTCCAAGGGCAATTCTTTCACTTCCGCCCCATTCACAGGAACAGGGAAATTGAAGATAATCTTCCTGATCCAGTTGCCGTCCGGCTGCTTTTCCGGGAACAATTCGATCCGCTCAATGAACGCCCGCATGAACTCCTTCCGCTCCACCTCGGAGGCGGCTTCATAGACCTGATCGAACGCCAACAGCAAGCGATAAATATTGTCACCGGAAATTTTCTCCTGTCGGATACTCCGTATCTGGCTTTGCACATCGTCAATCTGGACTTCGATCTCATCTATTCTACCATATTGCTCGTCATAGCGGCGCTGCAAATCAGAAATTTTACGGTCATAATACGGGTCATTCACATCCAAACCGTCCATCTGCCGTTCCAGTCGGGTCTTTGTGCCTAACGTCTGCCGAAGCTGCGCTTGTAACGCTTCCAGCTGCTTCTCTAAGTCGTTCGTATCGACAGCGGAGCCGATTTTTGCCTTGATTGCATCCGCAAACCGTGGGTCACTGACCATAGCAGAGATAATTGACGCTACCATGCGGTTCATCTCGGTCTGCTCAATGTTCAGCCGGAAAGTACACTCGTGGCCTGTTGGCGTCACCGTATTCTTGCAGTAATAGTAATAGCGGGTCTTTTTGTCCTTGCTGTGGGCTTTTGCAATATTCCCGTACAGGCTTTTGCCGCAGCAAGGGCATTTCAGAATGCCGGACAGAATATGCGCATGGGTAGGATCGTTAACCTTCTCACGCCGATAAGCATTGACTTTCCGTTTCTCCTGCGCGAGATTCCAATCTTCTTCTGAAATGATAGCCTCATGCTTTCCCTCGTACACGGGAAACTCCGACTGTTCAACCACGTGCATCTCATTCCGGGTACCGATCTTCTTCTCTGTCCGGCGTCTACCATAGGCGATTTTCCCCATATATACCGGATTGTCAATGATACTTTTCACAAAGCTGGCGGAAAAACCGGGAATAGTGCCGTTTTGCCGCAGCTTTTTCACAAAGCCCTGCCGGTTCAGATATTTCGCCACACCGCTGACACCATCGTTGGTGTGAATATAGCGGTCAAAGATGGTGCGGATCACGTCCACTTCATCCTCAGCGATCAGAAGTTGCCCGTTTTCAAGGCGGTATCCATAAGGGGCAAAGCCGCCGTTCCATTTTCCTTCACGGGCCTTCTGCTCCCGTCCTGCCATCGTCTGTGTCCGAATGTTTTCACGCTCTATCTCTGCCACCGCAGAAAGGACAGAAATCATCAACTTGCCGGAATCTTTGGAACTGTCAATGCCATCTTCCACACAAATCAGATTGACACCGAAATCCTGCATCAGCTGTAAGGAATTCAGCACATCAGCGGCGTTTCTGCCGAATCTGGACAGCTTGAATACCAGCACATATTCCACGTCGTCTTTGCAGTCCTGAATGTCTTGCAGCATCCGCTGGAATTCATGTCTGCCCTGAATATTCTTGCCGGAAAAGCCTTCGTCAGAATACTCTCCTGCCACTACCATATCTTCATATTCAGCGTATTTCCGCAGCTTGTCGCGCTGAGCATCCAGACTGTATCCGTCCACCTGCATGGAAGTAGATACCCGTGTGTAGAGATAACATTTTGTTTTAGTTTTCTTCATACAGGTCGCCCCTTTCTTCCATCTCTGAACATTCATCCGTTACTTTCTTCTTTGCCAGACCTTCATTCTGAATGTAGTACTCCAACAAACGGAGCACATATTCCGGCGCATGACGATTATCCAGTTCCCATTCTGTCACCGTCCGATAGGGAATCTGAAAATATTTACAAAATTCTTTGCGGTTCATGCCGGTGCTTTCCCGCAGTTCTTTTATTTTGGTTTTGCAGTCCATTTCATTTACCCCATAAAGCAAAATACACGTTGCGTATTTATTATAGCATACGCCAAACAAATACGCAACGTGTAAATTTATATCAAGCGGCTTTGTCAAATTCCTGATACACAGGAACAGGTTGCTTTCCTGATACCGCAGACTGTGTGCAGCCATCCTTCTCAGTCTCCTGCATCTGCCCCAACAGCTGCGGCCCGTACTTCTGCAACAGCCGCGCCATCACATCAACACAGCGGTCAAATGCCGCACTATATTTCGGATCATCATAAACTTTGCTCAATAGGCCGCTCCTTTCCTCTATTGCTGCTCTGCGCATAGATGTTCAAAACTTCTGGCGGTATCTGTTCCAAAATCGCCACAGCACTGTCATAGTCGCGCCGCAGCTTGAAATCTTCGATCTGTTTCAATGTGCTGACCTTCTGCGCCGATGCAAGAGATTCTTCCAGTTCGGCATTTTTCGTTTTCAGCTTTTTGTTTTCGGATGCTGTTTTCGTAAAAGCTACGCCATATTTCTGCAGCAGCGTGTCCATCTTCTCCACGCTGGGAATATAGGTATCCAGAATCTTGCAGATTTCCTCCGCCCGGCTTTTGGCGTTAAAGGGATTGATTCCGGTGAGCAGATCTTCCAGTTTGCTTTTCTGTTTGGTCAGTCTGGTCATCTCCCTAAATACGCGGGGCGGGATATGGTCGCGCCCGGTCAGGCTGGCGCTCTCGCCACGCTCCAAATCCGGGAACTTCTTGACCATGTGTTTCCAAAATTCATCCTGCCACCAGGTCAGCTTCTTTTTGTTGCCCATAATGTCTTTGGCGCTGAGCCTGCCGTCCTCCGTCAACGGGACAAAACAAAGGTGCATATGGGGCGTTTTCTCGTCCATATGCACCACAGCAGATATAATTGTCTCTTTGGATTGATGCTGTTCCAGAAAGTGCAGGGTTTCCTCGAAAAACACCCGAATCTCAGCCCGTTTCTTTCCCTTGAAGAACTCCGGGCTTGCAGTAAACAACGTCTCGATCATACGGATACTGTCTTTCCGGGTACGGCATCCAGCGGCGGCAATCTGCCGCTCTGATTCCGCCCGGTACTTGCCGGACGGTTTGACCAGATGGAAGTTGTACTTGCTTCGGCTGGTGTCCACATCAGGATTGCTGGCGTATTTCTCCTTTGTGCGCTCGTTGTGGGCCTCAATATTACCGATCTCAGGCCCCTTGTACTTTGCAAATCGCATAATCGCGTACTGTGCTTTTTCCATGCTCAATCCCTCCGTTTCTGCCAGACAATGTCATATCCCAGCACGTCAGCCAGTTCTACGGCCTCCCGATACCGCAGTGATTCCCGCTGCAATTTTCCGGAAAGATTGGATACGCTGTCGCTCCACCCATACTCATCGTGCAGCTGGTCAACGACTTCCTGCAAGGTGTACCCAGCGCGGATGATCTGCGCCTTGATCTCGTTTCGGATACTTGATTTCATAAAATATATTCCTCCATTTTCGCAAGTGAAGCCCTTTGTCACTTGATAGATAAAACATGATTTTCGGTTGCGTCATAAAAAGAACCGGCTACGCTGGGGAGCGCACCGGCTTTGGTCAATGGTGAAATTTGTGCAAATGCTGTTTTGCGATAGAAATGATTCCCTGCGTATCGTTGGTCAACGGCGGAATATTCGACTTCACAGAAATGCGGGACTTTTCACTGTTCGGGCTGTATTGTCACAAAATGCTGCAATCTATACGTCATTCCGTGAGCCGCCATCCGGCGAACTGTATACGGATAAAAGAGAAACATTTCGCTGTTTTGAGATTGCTCTAAAATATGCCTGCAAAATCACCGCTTTTACTGACCGCTTCAGGTGTGGTAAAAATGACCACATCTACTTCGTTCTGCTAAAGTAGTCGGGTTCAAAGTGACCCCGACTACTTCACATCACAAAAGCGCGAAGAATTACACGGTTCTGGTGGTGGACAAAATATCCATAACCACTTTTACACATCAAAATAGGTGTACCCAAAATGGGAACACCTATAATTGTTTATCAGACTGCGAATATTTTCGCTGTTTTAACCGTGTTCAGAATGAGCACAGCCACTTCACTCCTCTAAAGTGGTCGGGTTCAAAATGACACCGACCACTTCACATCACAAAACCGAGAATATTTGCATTGTTCTGGTCGTACCCAAAATGGGCACGACCACTTTATCCAAATGAAGCGTCTCTACAATATATGAGGTAACAAGGTTAATCGCTGCGTACATACGTACCGGCGACCAGTTCGGAAATCAATCCCGCCAGTCTTCCGGTACGTACGTACACTGTGAAGCGTCCGTAAACTCGTTTATATGCGGCCTTGCCACTGCCTCAATACCCATAAAGCCCCATACCCGGCGTCCTGCCGAATTGGTGATCGTGTTGCAGTGTTCCAGATTGTACTTGCCGCAGGCTGCCACCAGCGCATCGCTGAAGCTGCGGCGTTTGAGTGCAGTCAGACTGTTTTCCTCGCACCACATCCGGTAAATGTCGTAGCAATCCTTTGAACTAATGGAAGTATCCGCTTTCAGCCGGATATAGCCCTCGGATTCCAAAAAATCGAACACATTGTTATTGTCCCGCTTGACAGCCTCCCGGTTCTCTCTGGTGCGCTGGCTCTCGGTGAACTTGAAGTTGTTCGCTATCAGCCGCTGCAATCCCTCAAAAGCCCACAGCAGAATGCCCTCCACCTCGGCCTTCATCTTCTCGGCCAGGTCGGGATCGTCCACGCGGTCAACAGGTTTCTCTTTGGTGGTCAGCACCAGCTGCCGCCGGTAAAAACCGTCGCTGCGGTCAAAGAGAGCCTGCAAGTCGCCGTTGCTGAATGCCAGCAGCCGGGCGCACATCCACCCCTGATAACTCTGTTTTCCCTTGCGCTCCAAATCCATTTTGCCATGTGCGGTAACGATGGATTTGACGTAGTTGGTCTGCCGCAGCGCCTCCATCCGCATATCGTCATCGACACACAGAAGGATGTGTTCCAGATCAGCACGGGCAAAGCGGTTCTCTGAAATCTTACCGATGCTACCGTCCTTCATGTTGCTGCCGAACAGGGCGGACAGCATCGCGCCGATCTGGCTCTTACCCTCGCCGCCATTTCCCTTAATGACCATCATCCGCTGGCCTTTATTGCTGGGGATCAGGCAGTAGCCGATATATTCCTGCAAAGTGGGAATGTCCTCCGGGTACAGCAGCCCATCCAGAAAAGCCAGCCAGCGGGTCGGTGTGGGGGCGTAGGGATTGAAGGCCGCCGGTAGGCGGCAGCGCACGATTTCCAGTTTCCCTTCTGTAAAAGTACCATCCAGCATTATCGTCCCATTTGCCAGATGGATGCGGTCGGTTTCCGGTGGGAAATCCTCTACCAGCGCCGCCAGCTTCATCAGCTCCACAATGTTGCTGATTTTGCGGGGAATGTTGCTCACCGCACAGCATTTCAGTTCCTCAAAAATTTCTCCACGCAGCGGCAGTTCATCGGTCACGCGTCCATCAGGCGTGAAAAAAGCCCCGTTTGTGTAGATGATTTTGTGTCTGCTGAGAAAATCATCACAAAACAGGGCTTCATTGATACTCTTGCCGTCAAACCAGATGGGCTGATTGGCCTCAGGCGATTTCTCGTTCTTCGCCACGGTGCTGCACCTCCTTTCCCAGACGTTTGAACCTCTGCTCCAGCGCGGTGATAGTGCCGTCCTTCAGCAGCATGTCTACTGCCTTCACGCGCTGCTCCAGTTCCGCAAACATGAGCGCGTCCAGCAAATGATCTACATACTCGATCATATGACACGCTTCCACAAAACGGTCGTCCAGTACGTCCTCCGGCGACTTCGGCGCATACTCGGCTTTCCATCCTTCCAGCAGGTGCAGATAATCGCACAGCACCCGCTGACAGTGCATCTCATCGTTACGGAAAGCCCGCGCCAGAGGATAGGGCTTGTTCAGCGCCATCGCTGCCGGGGGCTTGTCCGGGTCGATGCCGAAATCATAGGCCAGCTTCTTTGCGGCCTTGTAGCTGCTCAGGCCGAACAGCCGCGCCACAAAGTCGATCACATCCCCGGTAGCCCCGCAGCCGAAGCAGTAGAAGTAATCCTTGTTCAGCTTCATGCTGGGATGCCGGTCATCATGGAAGGGGCAGCAGATCATGTCGCCCCGGTTGACCTTGCAGCCGTAGTACTCGGCGGCCTGCTTCACGGTGACAACGGATTTTATTGCTTCAAACAAATTCATAGGCTTTGCCCTCCTAAAAATTATTAGACGGTATCTGCCCGTCTGCCTGAATATACGGGGAAAAAGCCTATAGACCGAAAAATCCGCTAAAAATGCAAGAAATGAAAAAATGCCGCCCTGAAATCTTGCAAAAATGCAAGACCTCAGAGCGGCGAAGCCAGCGGAAAGCATTTGCCCGCGCTGGTTTTATAAGGTATAATGGATAAAGAGGATTTTCAGAAAAGAGGTGCGTCACATGGAGGGAGCCTATCTGCCCGGCAATATCCGGCAACGGATGCAGGAGCTTATGAAGGAACATAAAATTACCCAGGCACAGCTGGCGACCCGCATCGGCAGCACCGAGAGCGCCATCAGCCGGTTTGTCAGCGGCAAGACCGATAAGATCAGCACAGAGCATTTGCTCCGCATTGCAAAAGTGTTTGAAGTCTCCACAGATTTCCTGCTTGGGGAAGTCAACACGCCCGACCGGACAAATTTTGATATTGAAGAACTGGGCCTGTCGGTGCAGGCGGCGCGAAATCTGTACACCGAAAAAGCCAATGCGGAGATTGTCAACCGCCTTTTGGAAAGCCCGCGCTTTGCAGAAGTCACCTACATGATTGAGCAATATTTTGACGATACGCTGGCCGCCGGTTTCGCCGGACAGAACCAGATGCTTTCTACCCTCAGCGTCATGCTGCGCCGGAATGTGAAAACGGATGCCGCTGTGCAGGCGGCAAGAACTGTCAACAGGCAGAAAGTCCCTGTCTATCAGGCCGACCTGACGATGATACAGAACACGTTCATGGCAGCGCTACGGGAAGTGAAGAAAGAGATTGGTAATGATTTTACGGCGGCACAAACCTTGACCAAGGGCATCACCCAGCAGATGTTCTCCGAACTCACCAAAGGGGCGGATGTCCATACTCCGGCCATCACGCCGGAAATGATTTCCGCCGCTATTACCCAGAGCGCGGCAGGGATGGACGGCGTGCAAAAGGATGCATTGGACAAGTTCGGTCAGGCGCTGACGGAATTTCTCCAATCCACCTTAGACCACGCGCAGGAGAAGCAGAATGCCAGCCCGGAGCAATGAGCAGCTGTGCAGGCTGGCGCAGGCAGGGGATACGGTTGCCCGCGACATTCTGCTGGAAAACAATCTGGGATTCATCCGAAAAATAGCGTTGGAACAATACCGAAGCATGGGGCTGGATGAAAATGATATTGGAATTGATTTAGAAGATTTGGTGCAGGAGGGAAGTATCGGCCTGCTGAACGCGATCCCTTTGTTTGATGCCGGACGGAGCATGAAATTTCTGACCTATGCAGCACCGGCGATCCGCAATGCCATGACGGACTGCATCCGCGCCGCCCTCGCTTTATTTGAACAACGGATGGTGGATAAGAAAGACGGCCCCGGCTTCCAGAGAGTATATCTGGATGACGTTCTCTCAGAGGATGAACGGATGCTGCGGATCGAAGCCATAGCCGACCCTCACATCCAAACGCCGGAGCAAATCTATATCCATAAAGAACAGCTGACAGAATTGTATGCGGCGCTGGGCAGGCTGACTGCCAGAGAGCAGACCTATCTGCTGTACCGCTATGGGTTTACCGATGGAATCGAGCATCCACTGATCGGTGCGGCGCTCCATTTCCATCTCAGCGAGAGCCGGACAAAGAAGGTGGAGGGCGAGGCAATGGATAGCCTGCGCGGGAAGCTGCCGTGGTGGTTCTAATACGATGGGAAGCAGCGGCTGACGGGGGCTTTGATATACCTTTGTTCCGCAAATGACACGGCTGACAGACAGTGCTCGCTCGCACCGCCTGCCAGCCTTTTTCTGTCGCTTATGCTGCCCCGCAAGGGGCAACCTTTCCCACCAGAACGCCGCAACTGTGGCCACACTTTTCAGGGTGTGCTACAATTCCGGCTGCCATCTGCTCCACAAAGGTATAACACACTAGACTTTCCGAGGGAAAGTCGTGTGCAACGAAACCGCCGGTTTCTTTGGATTCTTCCGGTCAAAGGGGAACACTATCCCCTCTGAACACCCCAGTCAAGGGGAAACGCTGTTCCCCTTTGGAATCCCCTTGCTAACAGGGAATGTAAATATTGCCCCCTGCTTGATGACAGCATTAAAAGATAAGAATGCTCATTTTTCTTAAAACTTACAAATAGGTGCAAAACTACAATCAATATGTATTTATAGCCTCTATAATTTCTTCATAATCACACAAACCGTTTCCCACATAACGCCAAGTTTCGCTATCATATTCTGCACCATCAAACGGAGTAATAGCTTGTTGAGCATTATATACTTCGTTAAGCAAATTCATATATTCTGTTTCAGACGATACTTCTGTTCCATCCCAATAGTAATCATAAATTGGATATCCATCAGAATCAAATTGAACATGCGAATTATCAGCAGCACCATAATTTCCCTCGTGAAGCAATACAAATTGGCCGTTTTCAATAGAATATATTTTGTCATGATACACATCCATATGCCCACCGGCATCTCTAAATATATTCTGCCCCTCTATATAAGAAAAACCATAATTCCACATTGGTTGTTCAAGTACTTTACCATCATAGTAAGTACAAATAACATCTCCACCAGCAGTAGATCCAAAATTAATATACAGCTCAGGTATGCTATCATTATTAATATTAACTAACTTATAAATTTCCATGGCATGTCCAAAAGAATCATATGTATTTCCGTGTTCATTTACATAATTAATATATGCTTCTTTCCATTCATTTGATGATACCTCCATCATAAATTGACTAACCCATTGAATCAATTGGCTACTATCATATTTATCCAAATAGTCCTTGTTGTCCGATGGCAAAAATCCAAAAACAAGACCAGCGTTAGTTTTGTTTGCCCTTTTAAGCTCAACCATAATCTCCGCAATTTCAGTATTGATACTATTTTGATAATCAATAAGTGGCTGTATCTTTTCCTTAGTTGAATCGGACTTGTTTGCAAGAGAGGCGAGAGCCGCCTCTCTAGTTACATAACAGGATTTCAAATAGATATAACAATATTGCGAAAGCTCATACATATGCTCCGCTGTAATATTGTCAGCATCGTTAAATACAGAATCGCGCTTGCTTAAATAATTCAAGAAAGTGTCACCCTGAAACACCATCGAATATAACGCAAGCTCAAAATTATCCGCACCAGACAAGCCGTTTGAAATAAATGGAATTGTATTTGAGGCTATATCCCAAGCAAACAGTGCACCAGCTGCTTGAATCCCCAACACCTCGTGCATGGGAATTTCATCTATAATCCACTGATCGACATTCTCAGTAAATCGTTTTGTCATGTATTCACCAATATTATCTGAAAGAGCGTCAGAATAATCGACCATGGATTCTTTCATTTTTTCTGGTAATTCTAATCCATTGTTTGCAGTGTCCAAATAATGAGTGAATGCCGCAAGTGAAAAAGAATCTTGATTTTGAAACTCTTGTGCATATCCCACAACTTCCAGTACCTTCGTGCCCACATCAAGAACAGTGAATGCTTTTCCAGCGGCACTTGATATACCTTTTTGCACTTCTAGGATATTTCCACCTGTATTCGAAAACCAAGTTTGTCTGTCCACTGCGGCTTCTAACGCTTGATAGGATTTGTTGTAAGAAACAAGCGGTGAGTTTCCGTCCTTAACTTTCTGTAAAATATCTTCACAATTATCATACAATGTACCGACTTGTGAATCCAACATAGCAGATGTACTTGAAAGCATTTCACCCAAGTTTCCATCCTCATCTAATAAGTTAATGAACATATCAACTTGGTCTATTGACGCCTGCAATTCCTTATCGGATTCTGTGCAAAGAAGCATAGCAAGATTTTCGCCATACTTTTTATCATAGGAATCCATACTCCCTGCAAATTGCTGAAACAAGCTGGCCCAGGAAGCACCATCAAAGCCCAGTACACCATTAAAAACATTTATTAAATGGCTACTTCCACCTAGTACTTTAATATCTGTCTCTGTATATCCAAAATCATCTGCCCAGTCAAATCCATATTTTGTTGAGTTCTTCGCCACATCATAAAAATAGTCAATTATTCTTTTGGTTGGAATATCAATTAAAACTGCATCATCTGTGAGCATCATGCCACTATTAAACAATAATAGTGAATATTCAAAAGGAATCCAACTGCCTTCATTGTTTTTCACACTTGCAAAGGGGGCCTCATAAGTATCAATCATGTTATTGAACAGCATATGAGATACCTGAGTGCTGTTATACTTAAATTGCGTGATACCAAATGGAAGGTTGTTCGATGTATCTTTATTGAGAATCACCGCACTCTCGCCATTCTCCCCAAAGGTATATCCCAATCTCTCCGCTAACATTTCCGCGTCCACAAAGACATTATCATTTTGAATCATAATATCCAATGATTCTTGATGACCGATATTATCTGAATACTCCACTTGAATCGTATAATATTCTTCTCTGCTCTCAGCAGCAAATGCAGGAACCGACATTGAAATCATCATAACAAGTACTAAAAATAGACTAATTGCCTTTTTCATAGTTAATCCGCCCCTTCCGTATACTCTTCCAACATTTCCGAATAAAGATTCTTATAAGCGTCAAGAAGCCCTCCTGTTACTGCATTGATAAATTCCTCATCCTGATAATTCACAATAGGTTCATCGTCCACAAGGATATACTCAAGAGAAACTGTTGTTTCCTTAGTCTCCGCATTTGGGGCATAACTCTTAATATAATCTAATAACCCATCTTCCGATATGTTATCCGCCTTCGTGTTCATATCTATGAATACATTGCTCATATCTGGAGCTTCAATTTCATACTCAATCGTACTATCGGTTGTTTTTTTGACTTTGACGGTAACTAAATCAAAAATGCAAGCCAATACCCCATCCTGAGATTGAGCATCTTCTCCCCATATATCTGAAAGACCATCATCAATCTCAACTTCATTTGTTCCAAAAATCGTTCTATTGATAGTTCCCATATCACCATCTGTAAAAGCATCGGCTACTACCTGAGCTTCTGCTTCTATAGCTTCATTTTGTTGTCCACAGCCAACAAAACTGGTCAATATTACACACACCAAAATACTCAAAAAAATCTTCTTCATTCTACATACCTCCTGCTTCCAATTTATATTAAAAGATTAGATCATCTCAAAATGTTTGAACGCTTGGATAATCGCCGCTTCTTTCTCCGGCGGACACTGTGGCACTTTAGCATCTTCCTTCTTTGACAGGTTATAATTTTGCCCCACATCCAGCCCGCACTTGCGCTTAATCTGCGAGATGTACAGGGATGATACCTTCAAGCCAGAATGCTCCAGCACATACGCCTTGATTTGCTCATAGGTCGCGCCCTTCTGGAAACCGGACATATCCATGTCCTCCAACGAGAACTCCACCCGCACTTTCTTTGAGTCGATTTCTCCCTTGGAAAGCAATACAACCGTCTCCACATGTCCCGTCCCTGGGAACATATCCACGCAGCACACTTTCTTAACCTTGTAGCCTCTTGCCTCGAAAATCTCAATGTCCCTGGCAAGGCTTGTAGGCTTGCAGGAAACGTATACTATCTTGTTGACGCCAAAATCGATGATTTTGTCTATTGCCTTAGGGTGGATGCCATCCCTTGGAGGGTCAAGAACGATCATGTCTGGCTTGTCCTTGATATCGTCTATTACCTTAAGAACATCGCCGACAATAAATTCGCAGTTGTCAAGACCGTTAAGGCGGGCGTTTTCCCTGGCGGCAACAACAGCCTCCTCAATGATTTCAACACCAACAACCTTTTTTGCGACTGGTGCAAGAATCTGGGCGATGGTGCCGGTGCCGCTGTAAAGGTCGAATACAACCTGGTTGTCTATTTCTCCTACAAATTCCCTGGTTTTGGTGTAAAGCACCTCTGCTCCAAGAGAGTTTGTCTGGAAAAAAGAAAACGGTGTTATTTTGAACTTAAGGCCGAGAAGTTCCTCGTATATGTAATCCTTGCCGTAAAGGACTTTAGTTCCCTCATTAATTACCGCGTCTGCAAGGGAATCGTTTACGGTATGTAAAATTCCGTTAAGAGTACCCTTGTAATCTGCTTTTTTCAAAAGTTCAACATACTCGGAAAGGTCAAAATCAATCTGTGTGGATGTGATGATATCAATGATTATCTCGCCTGTTTTGTATGCCTTGCGGACAAGAAGATTGCGAAGGTAGCCCTCGTGTGTCATTTTGTGATAAAAAGGAAGTTTCTTTTCATTAAAATAATCCACGGTAATCTTGAGAATTTTACTGTAATCCTCGTCTATATTTCTACAGCCGGTAACCGTTAAAATATCATAAAAACTGTTCTTTTTGTGAAGTCCCAAAGAAAGTGGGCCATCCTTAAACTCATCACCAAAAGTAAATTCCATTTTATTTCTGTAGGCTGTTGTTACAGGACTGCCTGTAATACCTAAAAACTCATAATCGGAACAGACATTGTCAATGAGTTTTTTAACCTGGCCTTCTTTGATTGCAAGCTGGTTCTCATAAGATACCGACTGGTATGCGCAACCGCCGCAGACACCGAAATGAGGGCAGATGTCCGTAACGGACTCAAGGGGTGATTTTTCAAGCACCTCCAACAATCTGCCTTCGTATTTGCCGCTTCTTTTTTTATTAATCATAAAACGGATATTCTGTCCGGGAATTACATTCTTGACAGTAACCGTACCATTTTCACATTCAACTTTTCCTTTATTAGGGAAATTAACTTCAGTTACTTTTCCCTCGTATATTTCACCTTTTTTCATTCATATCTCCTTTTTTGTCTTTTTTCTTTTTGAAAACAGGGCAAAAAATATAATGGCAGTTCCTCCAACAATGAGAATTAAATCCATTATCAATTCAAATGCTTTTATTTCTTTGACTATAATAATTGTCGTGTCAATAAAAAGAATTACTATTATCGTCATAACGCCGACAAACGAAATTATTTTGGACAGTCTGAGCTTTGGCTTGATTATCATCATGATGATGCCAACGATAAGTGGGGATAATGCAACTAATCTCTGCCAGTTTCTCCATGTATCATTGCCTCCAAGGAATCCTGAGACAATCTTCGTCTTTGATACAAAAAGAAAAATACCGGCAACAAGCATAACCAGACCGCTTATAACTTCTATCAGTTCATTTCTAGCTTTGTGATTCATTCGTCCTCCAATTGTTTATATAGTTAATGGGATAAATTCTATTATATAACGTGCAAAAAAAGAGGTGGCCGGATGTTCCACCTCTTTTCACTTTAGTAAAGATTATTCTTCTTCGTCTTCATCTTCGTAATCATCTTCAAAATCATCTTCATAATCTTCAAGATAATCAGGTTTAAAATATTTGCAAAGTGCAATTACGGCACCTGCAACTGCTGCAATTACTCCAATGATTGCGAAAACTTTTAATAATTTATTCTTAGATTTCTGTTCTTCCATAATCTAAACCTCCTATTAAATAGTATAGATAATATTATAGATATATTTTACCACTATTTTATACATATTTCTATAGTTAATTCCTTAAATTTTAACTAATTTTGCAAAACCGGCAAACATTTTCTTTCGTCCTGCAGTATCAAAATCAACTGTTACCTCGTAGTCCCTGCCGCCGTTAATCATATCTGCAACCGTTCCTTCACCGAATTTTATGTGGCGTACCCTGTCTCCTACGACATAATCAGGGGCAGAATCAGTCTTTTTATCAAAAACGGTATTGGAAATTGCCTCTCTTTGGTAGGAGTTAAATGCAACCTGTCCACGTTTTCTTACAGGCAGCTCCATGTGGTCTTTTCCCGTAATAGAGGAATATTCTGAATTTTTTTTCAACATCTGTGCACTTTCAGCAAGAAGTTCTTTAGGGATTTCTCTTACAAATCTTGATGTTCTGTTCATCTGGGTCTCACCGCGCACAGTCCTCATCCTTGCAGCACTCATAATAAGTGTTTCTTTTGCTCTCGTAATTCCCACATAGCAGAGTCTTCTTTCTTCTTCAATGTCGGACTCGTCACCTGTGGAAATGCTCATATAGCTTGGGAAAAGCCCATCTTCCATTCCTGCCAGATATACTATAGGAAATTCAAGACCTTTTGCACTATGTATTGTCATAAGCGAAACCATATCATTATTTTCATCAAGGTTATCAATATCCGCAACGAGGGCAACTTCTTCAAGGAAACCTGAAAGTGATGGTTCATCCACCGTTTCTTCATACTGGACGGCTTTTGAAATCAGTTCGTCTATATTCTGGCGTCTTTCCGTTGCCTGTTCATCAGATTCGCTTTCGGCATCAATGTAGTCACTGTAACCCACGGTTTCGATTATCTCTTCAATTAATTTTCCCACACCAATATACTGGGATTTGGATTTTAAAACTTCTATCTGGGTTACGAAGCCTTCCACCTTCGATACGGCTCTTTGCAGGCCTGATACTTCTCTTGCCTGTCTTAGAGCAACATAAAAAGTGATATCGTTTTCGTATGCGTAATCATCTACTTTTGCAACAGAGGCTGCCCCGATTCCACGTTTCGGTACATTAAGAATCCTTTTAACGGCAAGGTCATCCCTTGCATTGTCAATTGTCTTTAAATAAGCAAGAATGTCTTTTATCTCTCTTCTTGCGTAGAAATTTATGCCGCCGTATATCCTGTATGGAATGTTTTTTTCTATAAGTTTTTCTTCCAGAGAACGTGATTGTGCATTGGTTCTGTAAAGTATGGCAAAATCACTGTAATCTTTTCTATCATGGAGATGTCTGTGGGCAATATCCTCTGCTATGCCTCTCGCCTCTTCATATCCATTTTCATAAACGTTAAAAATGACTTTTGTTCCGTCTTTAACTGATGTCCAAAGTCTCTTGTCTTTACGTCCCGCATTGTTTTTGATGACTTCGTTGGCTACATCGAGGATTTTCTGGGTTGATCGGTAATTCTGCTCCAGTTTGATGATTTTAGCGTCGTTAAAATATTTTTCAAAATCAAGGATATTATTTATATCCGCTCCTCTGAATTTGTAAATTGACTGGTCATCATCACCTACCACGCAAAGATTACCGTGGCCTCCTGCCAGCAGTCTTATAAGGTTAAACTGTGCCCTGTTGGTATCCTGATACTCATCAACCATTATGTATCTGAAACGTTCCTGATAATATCTTAATACTTCTTTATCTTCGTTAAAAAGTTTTACCGTAAGGCCTATAATATCATCAAAATCCACCGCATTATTTTTCTTGAGCTGTTCCTGATATTCCCTGTAGATTTCTGCCGTTTTCATGGTATTGTAATTGCCGCCCGAGCTTTGATACATGTCATCCGGAGAAATAAGATTGTCCTTTGCATTGGAAATAACAGATAAAATAGTTCTGTCCTTGTACTGTTTAGGATCAAGGTTTTTTCTTTTTAAAATATCTTTTATGACGCTTTTCTGGTCATCCGTATCGTAAATGGTAAAATTATTGTCATATCCTATTCTGCATATATATCTTCGCAGAATCCTTACACAGGCAGCATGAAAAGTCATAATCCATGCTGAATCGGCGCCCATTCCCACCAGTCTGTCAACTCTTTCTTTCATCTCTTTTGCCGCTTTATTGGTAAAAGTTATCGCAAGGATATTGTAGGAGTTCACACCTAAATCATCTATAAGATGGGCAATCCTGTGGGTAAGCACACCCGTTTTTCCTGAGCCGGCACCCGCAAGAATCAGAACGGCACCTTCTGTTGTAAAAACGCCTTCTTTCTGTTGTTCGTTAAGCTTATCATATATGCTCATATTTTACGTTCTCCTCGTAATCATCTTGCAGCGGCGAGTCGCTCCTCATCTCGCCTGGCGGCTCGATGATTAGCGGTCATCAAATGTAAAATGATACAAAGTCCTTAATTCAAGCATTGGGCTTTGTATCATTTTACATTTTACTCGTCGCCATAACAAAATGGGAGCCCGCCGGGCTCCCGATTTAAAGGCTGCTGCCTCTTAATTGATGTCTTATGTAATATAAACTACATTCCCATTTTAGCTTTAATAGCTGCTAATTCATCATCAACCGCAGGTGAAGAAACTGTGTATTTATCCTTAAGGTTCTCAACTGTATTGTCTCTGCCTGACTGATTAAGCTCTGCCATTGCGTTAGCTTCATCTAACATCTTATCTGCCTTAGCTTCAATCTTATCAAAAGCTGAAAGATTCTTGTCTGCTCCGGCAACACTTGCTCCAATCTTATTGACTGTCTGCTGTGCCTTGGCAACTTTAATCTTAGCCTTGATTGTATCTCTTCTGGCATTAAGAGTGCTGATATCATTAACAAGCTTATCATGCATCTGACGCATCTTGTCAGCGTTGTCTGCCGCAAGATTGTATGTCTGCTGTAATGCCTGCTGCTTAGTTACAAGAGTCTGCTTCTGTTCAAGGAACTTCCTTGCATCCTCATCATTACCGGCAACTACTGCCTTCTCGGCATACTTCTGAAGTTCATCAATCTGTGCATTGCATGCATCCAGTTCTCTCTTGGCTCTCTGTTCATCAGCCATAACTGATGCTGTCTCCTGCTTAACCTTACCAAGGTCACTTTCGAGATTTCTGAGATACTGGTCTACCATCTTCTCAGGATCTTCCATCTTGTCAAGCAATGCATTAATGTTAGCTGACATAATATCTTTGAATCTTGAAATAATTCCCATCTAACTGTACCTCCACACATTAATTAGTTATTTCTGTTAAATTATAACCTATATAAAATAAAATGTCACTAAAAATTTATTAATGACCTGATTATGACCTGATTATTCGTCTTTCTTTTCTTCGTCAAGACGTTTAAAAACCATATCATATCCGTCGCAGCCATAATTAAGGGAACGATTTACCCTGCTTATAGTTGCAGTGGATGCTCCGGTAGCTTCCGCAATATCAATATATGTTCTGTTTTCCCTAAGCATCTTAGCTACTTCATATCGTTGCGAAATTGTCTCTATTTCCTTAACGGTACATATATCCTCAAAAAAAGCATAACATTCCGATTTATCTTTCAGGCAAAGTATAGCTTCATACAAATGATCTACCTGACTGGTTCTTACATTTCTGCTCATAATGTCCACCTGTTTCTAACTTTTTTACTACATCAGTTTAACACTTTAAAGCATTTTAGTCCAGTATAAATTTATGGATTACCTCTACGATACCATCCTCGTCATTTGTAGGAGCAACGTAATCTGCAGCTTCTTTTACCACATCTTTTGCATTGCCCATTGCAACACCAAGCCCTGCATATTCTACCATTGTTTTATCATTATAACCATCTCCGAATGCCATAAGTTCATCCCTGTCTACCCCGAGAATGGCTAGCAGTGCTTCAAGAGCCTTTCCTTTATTAACATCCTTTGGCAGGATTTCAAGGAAAAAAGGTTCAGATCTGTATACGTCAAGATTATTGTGAAGCTTATCATATACATCTTTTTCAACCTCGGCAAGATAATCTCCGTCTCCTGTCATCAGGAACTTATTAACTTCAAAATCCAGATACTCATACAGATTGTCCACTTTCTTCTTAGGTAATCCGTTAAGTCTTGCTTCGATATCAAGATATTCGTCATCTATATCTTCAGAGATAACGGTCTCACCCTGATATGTCAGAAGATTAACGCCGTGTTTCTTAGAAAGTTCATATATTTCCTTGTAATATTTTTTTGGTACCTTTACGTCATAAAGTACCTTTTCATCGGCACAGGACATTATATACCCTCCGTTTAACGAAAGAATATAACCGCCGTTTTCCTTAAGGTGAAGTTCCTCTGCATATCCTCTTAATCCCTTGACAGGACGGCCTGATGCGATAAGAACCTTGCAGCCTTTGTCCATTGCAGCAAAAATAGCTCTCTTGGTCTCTTCCGTAATTATTTTCTGAGAGTTGGTTAATGTACCGTCAATATCAAATGCCAGAATTTTGTATGCCATTATTTTTTCCTCATTACAATTTCATTTTTTTCAAATCCATATTCTATCAAATAAAATAAAATAATTCAAGTAAATGAGTGTTTACAAAATAAGCAAAAGGTTTATACTGTTATAAGATAAATATTAAGGAGGCAGAGCTATGCCCGGATTTGTAACACATCATATTTTTGGAATTAACGCATTTCATGGTTTACCTAAAGGAAATGCCAAGGATATTGTAAGAAAACACAATAAAGCTTATTCACTTGGGCTTCAGGGACCCGACCTGTTTTTTTACTTTCTTCCCACTTCATCAGGTCTTTTTCCTAATATTGCCAACAAAATGCATAAGGAAAATACAGGCGAATTTTTTAACCAGCTTATAATTGCCTGCTCAACAATAAAAGAACTTGAAGACTATGAGACCTGCAACGCATATATCCAAGGCTTTATAGGCCACTATCTGCTGGATTCGGCTATTCATCCTTATGTATACTGCAGGGTAACCACAAAGCCTGACAAAGAAGTTCTCGGTGTGCATTTCGGTCTTGAAACGGATATTGACCGGGAAGTCCTCATGCATTACAAAGGCATGAGCTTAACTGAACTGAATCACAAAAAAGCAATAGATATCACACCAAAAGAACAGGATGCCATTGCAAGGCTTCTTCACAAGGCAATTTTAGCTACATACGATGTTGATATTTCCATAAGAATGATTAAAGCGGCCGTTATATCATTTAAGATTGAAAGCAGCATAATTATGGATAAAAAAGCCAATAAGCACAAGGTAATCAGTAAAATCGAGGATATGACGTTCCATCATCCATTTTTATCCCCTCTTCTGATTAACGATGTAACCCATTCTAAGGATTCCTGCAATGAAGCTCACGAAGAGTGGTATAACCCATGGGATGACACAATCACCTCCACCCAGTCCATTTTTGATATTATGGATGGTAAAATCCCTAAATATGTGAATGCCATAGAGCTTATGGACTGTGCATTACTGAATTCCTACAACAGAATACCGGACAATTCTCCTGCGGTTCTTAAGGAACTTGGCAACCTTTCATATACTAGCGGTCTTGACTGCACTATCCCTTTAAAAAGATAAAAAATCACCGTGATAAGCCTCACAAAGACTAATCACGGTGTTATTTTTTACATATATTTTTTCATTGTATCATTGATAAGTGCGCCGTCTTCAAAATAATTAATTCTCATAGACGCTTTAACTTCTTTAAGGGTCTCTGCAGCTGCTTTCTGTGCTTCCTCGCTGCCTCTCTTTAAGATATCATATACCTCAGGAATATTCTTTTCCCAGTATTTTCTTCTCTCCCTTATCGGAGCCAGTTCTTCCTGCATTACATTATTAAGGAATTTCTTTACTTTGACATCTCCAAGTCCGCCTCTGCAGTAGTGTGCCTTTAACTCATCAAGGTTGGCATAATCAGGTAAAAACTCCGCAAATTGCTCATCCTTACAGAAAGCATCAAGATAAGTAAATACTGTATTGCCTTCAACCTGTCCCGGATCTTCAACTTTAAGATGATTAGGATCGGTATACATGGACATAACCTTCTTGCGTACATCTTCTTCTGTGTCTGCAAGATAAATACAGTTGCCCAGGGATTTACTCATCTTAGCCTTGCCGTCCGTACCCGGAAGTCTTAAACAAGCCTTGTTGTCAGGTAAAAGAATCTGTGGTTCGACAAGTGTCTCACCGTAAATTGTATTAAATTTATTAACGATTTCCCTTGCCTGCTCAAGCATAGGCATCTGGTCTTCTCCTACAGGAACCGTTGTTGCTTTAAATGCTGTAATATCAGAAGCCTGACTGATAGGATAGCATAAAAATCCGGCAGGAATTGTCCCACCAAAGCCTCTCATCTCTATCTCGCTCTTGATTGTAGGATTACGGTGAAGTCTTGCTTCCGTAACCAGATTCATATAATAAAAAGTTAATTCCGTAAGTTCCGGAACCATTGACTGTATAAATATAACTGATTTTTCAGGGTCAATACCACATGATAAATAATCAAGCGCTACTTCCACAATGTTCTCCCTGATTTTGTCCGGATTATCGTAATTATCTGTCAATGCCTGGGCATCTGCAATCATTATATAAATTTTATCATATTCTCCGGAGTTCTGTAATTCAACTCTTCTCTTAAGTGAACCAACGTAATGACCGATATGAAGTCTTCCGGTTGGTCTGTCACCTGTTAAAATAATCTTACTCATTGCCTGTTACCTCTAAAATATTTATAGTATTAATTTTATAGTATGTTAAAAAAAAGTCAAGCAAAAGAGCATTATGGTCTTGGCATTTCCTTGTCATTGATTGCATGGACAAGAAAATATATCCAGATTACAGCAAATACAACATCCCATATATTTCTTATAATGTTAAAAACAATAATTCTAGGCAAAATATTCAGGAGAATACATATTGCAAGATTAATAACAAAAACTATTCCCTGATATAAAACAACCTGTCCTTTGTATATATTCTGTTTTACAAATGCAATTATCGAAGGTATAAATCCAATTATTATACTAAGTATTACTCCGAACGCATTCCATCCTATTAAACGTGACATCTCTATCCTCCGTATATAACAAGGGCCACATTGAAGTGGCCACATGCATATTATTCTGTTGTTGTAGATTTTGACTTGTAGTAGTCATCAAAAAGCTTATTAACCGCATCCAGTGTTTCACTGCAGATTGACGGAAGCTTACCGCCCCATGTCTTTTCTGCCTGTTCATAACCCTTCTTAACAGCCGCCTGCATTTCCTTCATCTTATCAACGTCATCACCTGCGAGAGCCATGGCAAAATCAAACATTCTCTCCGATGTCTGCTTGACTCCGTAATAACCGTCCTCGGAAATATCAGCCTGTGCCTGTGCCTTAGTCTGTGCATCAACTGTGAACTTCCCACTTGAAAGCATCTTCCAGATACTGTCATAAGTAGCACCCTGATTATTAAACATCTTCTGTACAAGACTTGTAAGCTGATTCTGTCTGTCTTCCTGGTCCTGCTTAAGTTTCTGCACAAGAGCTGCTCTGTCGCTCTCACTCATCTTGCTTATTGAGTATGTAGCACTTGACTTAGCTTCTGATTTCTCATATACCGCAGCCTTATCTTTCTTAGACTCAGATGATTTCTTCTCTGCTGTCTTTGAAGAAGAATAGTCTGAATACGTACTTGTAGATGATACACTACCTGAAACATTAACGTCCATATATGACCTCCTTGTATTATGTGTGCAAATCCTTTTGCCTGTTATACTTTCTATATCGGTTCAGGTTAAGATTTAATTAACTCTATCTGTTATCAATTTTTTCGGGATACATATCATGGTTTGCCATTCTGTCTCCGGCAATCCTCTCCCACTTTGTTCCGGGCTTTCCGTAGTTGCAGTAAGGGTCAATGCTTATGCCTCCTCTTGGAGTAAATTTGCCCCACACTTCTATATATTTCGGATCCATAAGATTAATCAGGTCTTTCATGATTATATTAACACAGTCTTCATGAAAATCGCCGTGATTTCTGAAACTGAAAAGATAAAGCTTCAGTGATTTGCTTTCCACCATTCTTACATCAGGTACATAAGATATTGTTATGGTTGCAAAATCAGGCTGTCCCGTTATAGGACAAAGACTTGTAAATTCAGGACAGTTAAATTTGACAAAATAGTCATTGTCCTGATGTTTGTTAATAAAGGTTTCAAGCACCTCAGGTGCATAATTATCGGCATATTTAACCTTCTGGTTTCCTAAAAGGGTTACGCCTTCTGTTTCTTCTTTGCTTCTGCCACTCATATTCATTCTCCTAAAACCGGGTCTTTTACATTATTTGCTTCAAATGCTTTTATCCTGTCTATACATGTGCCGCACTTCATGCAAGGCTTATCCCCGCCCTCGTAACAGCTCCACGTAAGTTCATAAGGAACTTTAAGTTCCAATCCTTTTTTAACAACCGTTGCTTTATTCCATGTAACAAGGGGTGCCTCTATCTTAAGCTGCCTGCCGCTTCCTTCGTAAACAGCGGTATTCATGGCATTATAAAATACCTCACTGCAATCGGGATAAGCATTGCCCGCTGCGTCATCCGCATGTGCCCCGTAATATATAACATCACATTTTTTTGATAAAGCAATACTTGCCGCTGTTGCAAGAAAAAGTCCGTTTCTGAAAGGTACATAAGTTGACACAGGCTTTCCGTCAGTCTTTTCAAGCTGTTTAGCATAACTTTCATGTGGGATTTCTTCTGTTGAATGTGACAAAAGTGAACAATCGCTGTCCTTAAAAATAAGTGATAAATCTATTGCCATATGTTCAACTCCGTAATATTTGGCCACTTTTGTTGCAGCTTCAAGTTCTTTTGTATGTTTCTGTCCGTAAAATACAGATAAAGATACTACATTTTCTTTGCCGTATTTATCAACAGCCATGCCAAGGCATGTGGTAGAGTCAACTCCACCGCTTGATAATACCAATGCTCTCATAATTTCTCCTTTCTTAATCTGCAGGTCTGTTATTAATTCCCATAAGGAATTTCATCTGAAGTAGTTTATCCTTTGAAAATTCGCCTCTGAATGTTGTGGTAACGGTCTTACTGTTATTCTTTTTTATACCTCTTGCTGTCATGCAGCTGTGACAGCCTTCAATATATACGGCAATGTCTTTCGACTCCGTTACCGTTTCCATAATTTCAGCTATGTCGCTGCCAATCTTTTCCTGCAGTTGCAGACGTTTACCTACCATATCGGCAATTCTTGCGATTTTGCTTAAACCGATTACTTTACCGTTGGGAATATATGCTACGGAAACTTTCACATCATACATGAGGGCAAGATGGTGTTCACAATAGCTGAAAATATCAATATCTTTTACAAGTACCATGTCTTTACTGTCGGTTATGGTATCAAGTCCCTGTTCAAAAGTCTTATTAAACATTTCTGCGATTTCTTTGTTGGAATAATTCATCCCCTCAAAGACCTCTTCATACATCTTTGCCACTCTTTCGGGTGTGTCCTTAAGGCCCTCCCTGTCCGGATCATCACCTAATGCAATAAGTATTCCTCTTATATGCTTTTTAATTGCTTCTCTATCAATAGCCATTTCTGCCTCTTTTCCTGTTACACGCCTTTTTTATCCGGATCCCAGATAAATTTATGGAGCTGCAGCTGTAACCTAACTTTATTCATTTTTCTTTCTTTCATAAATTCTACTATGTCAGCAGGATCTATATTCCCGAAAACAGGACTTATATATACTTTTGTTCTTTTGCAAAGGTCATATTTTTGTATGATTTCTTCTGCTTTTTCCAAATCCTTAATGCTTCCCGATACAAATTTGACGGTGTCAATGTTCCTTAATATTTCAAAATTTTCAAGGCACATCTGCTCCTCCATCCTGCTTGTTGGAAGTTTATAATCCATGGTAAAACTTATATTTTTGCACACCGGCAGGTAAGATTTCAGGTCCACGCTTCCATTTGTCTCAATTTCGACGGATAATTCCCTATCGTTATCAAGCAGTTCCAACAATATTGCCATATCCTTACGGAACAATGGTTCTCCTCCTGTAATAGTTACATTACGGATTCCTGATTTTTTAATAAGGCCGTATATTTCATTTTCATCCATGATTTCAAAGGATGCATCTCCTTTATTTGCCCATTTGGTATCACAATAAGAGCAGTCAAGGTTGCAGCCTTTAAGTCTTAAGAAAAATGCAAGTTCACCTGCTTTTCTTCCTTCACCATTAATACTTACAAATGTTTCAACAACTTTATATTCTGCCATATCATTCTCCGTATACGGCACAGTTGTTTGGTGTCTCATATACGGACACACATTTTACCTGATAACCTTTTTCACTTATTCTGTCATAAAAATATTTTGAAAAATTTTCTGCTGTTGAGCGGAAATCAAGTTCAACAATCCTGAAGCCTTCATCTTTAAGTGCATTATAGGTATTTTCTTTTAATGAATTTTTTTCTATTATCAGACAATGGTCAAAATAATCTACTTCTTTTTTTATTGTCTCTTTTAACTCATCAAAATCAATTAACATCCCTCTTGTGTGGCTGTCTTTTTTCAATGCATCACCTTGAATTTCGACAACTACTCTCCAACGATGTCCATGTATATTGCTGCATTTGCCCTCATATCCTTTAAGGAAATGAGCTGCATCAAAACTGTGTTCAGATATTAACGAATACATATTTGCCTTCTTTCTTAATATTAAAACTATAAATAAAAGGGACAGCAGAGCTGTCCCTTTGGGAGCCCTGGTTTTATTTATAGACAGGATGGTACAAACGAACTGTCTTAAAATATATTAATTATAAATCTGTGAATCTGCTTTTGTGCGTGGTACAAAACATCCCGCTGCCGTAAATACAAGCCCAAGGCCTGCAACTATGGCAGTAAATAATGTAAATGTGGTAACTACAGAATCCTTAAATATGCTGACCAATGCAGCCAGGTTATGGTCAACGCCCTTAATTGCTGACATTGAAACGGTTGCGATTGAAAATGTCGTCATTGCACTTAACAGGCCTACAATAAGGAAAGGTATTCCGATATGTAATAAAAGTGCCTTGACATAATGTCTGTTTACAATAACAACTCCTATAATCATTAATGCCAGTATTACGGCTGTAATCATAAATGCAAGTGATGAAAAAACTTTACCTGCTATATCAAATTCCTCAAGAAGGGTTCCGTTGTTAATCTGCTCTATTGTGCTTTTAACATTACCATTCTCAAATGCACTTTCTATCACTGACATATCAGCATCGGAAAGCTTAATGTCTTCCATGCCTTCAACATTTGTATCTTCAAGTAAACCGGCTATATCCTGTGGTGTAAAGGATATATCGCCTTTTCCGTTAACAATTGCGTCTGCTGTATCCTCAAGCAATCCTTTAAAATATGGTGAAAGGTCTTTTTCCACAAATTCGTCAAAAGTATCCCTCGGAATTTCTTTAATATCCTTCATCTCACCAATTTTTTCATAAAGATAATCAGACATTGACTCATCATCATCTGTACTTTCAAAAAGGATATCGGATGATAATTTACTAAAGTCAAGTCTTGATGCCATTTTCCTAATATTATCAGCTTTCATTAAATGTTTAAATGCTGACATTCCAAGAAGAATAAATAAAAAAATAGCAATGAAAAAACTGAGTATAACTGAACCGGCTATTTTTCCACCTGACCTTTTAATATATCCCGGATTATAATATTGCCGGTTATCATTATTGTTTTCAGAATAATAGTCCATTCAATTCCTCCTCTATCTGACAAATTTTGCTCTCAGTCTGGCAACATTCTCGTCATATACTTTCTGCTGTTTTGCTCTTTTTGCAGCAGCTTTGACCTTGTCAGCCACCTGTTCAAAAGGCATAACACTTGCATCCTCCCTCTCATCCACTCTTATAAGATGATATCCGAATTTAGTCTTTACAGGTCCTAGAATCTTATTGAGTTCTCCGTTAAATGAAGCATCCTCAAATTCCTTTACCATCTGTCCTTTACCAAAAGTACCGAGACTTCCTCCGCTCTTTCCGGAAGGACATGTAGAATATTCTTTTGCCGCATCTTCAAAGCTCTTGCCGCCATTTTCAATTTCGGATTTAATTTCGTTACATCTGTCCTCAGAATCAACAAGAATGTGACTTGCACTTACAGAAGCCGGTCTTCCAAACTGTTCCTTATGGTTCTCATAATAATCTTTAACTTCTTCATCAGTGACATCCACATCATTGATTATCTCAGCCATTGCCAACTGTCCCAGCACGTCTCTTCTTACAACACTAAGTGTATTCTTATACTCTTCTGTATCATCAAGGTGCTTTTCTTCACCCTCCATCGCAAAAAGAGAAATCTCTTCAAGTCGTGATTTTACCTGCTCCCTGAATGCCGGAACGTCTTTATACATCTGCTGTTCAGGTGCAAGTGTTGCTATATACTGGTCAATTTCTTTATCTGTTATATTATAATTTCCTATCTGCATTATACCATTTCCTTATTCTTATTATAAAAGGTGTGCCCTGAGTTCTTCACCTGAAGCCTTACTTAAATAAGCAGGTGCTATATCAAAAACTGTCTTACAGCCGTTGACACCTTCCTTATGGAGTCTGTTAATTGCTCTGGCGTATGCAACTATGACTGATGATGTAAATTCCGGATTGGAATCAAGTTTAAGGCTGTATTCTATAATGTGCTTATGTTCACCGTTCCATCCTGTTATGCCGCTTCTGAATACAAAACCTCCGTGTGGAATACCACTGTGGTTGGCCTTAAGTTCTTCTTCCGAAATAAAATGCACTGTCGTATCATAATCTGCAAAATAGTTAGGCATATTCTTGATTGTCTCTTCAATCTTATTAAGGTCAGCCCCTTCTTCTGCAACAACAAAACACTCTCTTATATGTTTCTGCCTTGTTGTAAGTTCAGGATTCTCGCCGTTACGGACTGCCTCAAGTGCTGCTTCAACAGGAATTGTATACTGCTTTCCGTCCTTAACGCCTTCAACTCTTCTTATTGCATCAGAATGTCCCTGACTTACGCCCTTGCCCCAGAAAGTATAATCCTTACCCTGTGGAAGAATCGCGTTGGCGTATAATCTGTTAAGTGAAAACATTCCCGGATCCCATCCACACGAAATAAGTGCCGTATGTCCGCTTTCCGTAGCTGCCTTATTAACATTGTCAAAATGTTCAGGTATTCTTGCATGTGTATCAAAACTATCTATTACGTTAAAATATTTTGCATATTCCGGAGTCTGTACAGGTAAGTCCGTAGCGCTGCCTCCGCAAAGGATAAGTACGTCTATTTCATCTTTATGTTCTAAAATATCTGAAACCGGATATACCTTAACTCCTTCTGTCAATACTTTAACCGTATCCGGATTACGCCTTGTAAATACTGCTGCAAGTTCCATATCATCATTCTGCTTTACGGCACATTCTATTCCTCTTCCGAGATTGCCGTATCCAAGTATGCCTATTCTCATTGTAATGCTCCTTAAATCATATAATTAAATAATAAACCTGAATTGTAATTATTAGAAAAATTACCAACATTTGTATATGTATTAGCTTTGTTCATTTCACTCTTTATAGAAAATTCAATCATTGACGAATTAACGCTTAATGAATAACCATAGCTTCCTCTGTCATTTAATAAAGATTTTACTTTAGTCATATCGGATTTCATAAATGTATCCTTGTTAACCGTAAGCATATTGTTATCGTCTGCCGTAATTCCGATTGACGCTAACATTTTGGAATTAATAACCGTATTGTTCATCATATTGGTAGCCGCTGTATTAACGGATGACGAGTCCGTATCCTTGGCTTCCTTAATAACACTGTTATAATTCTTAATAAAACCGCTTACTGCATTGTAAATCTTCTCTGTATCGTAATTTCCGTCCTTGTCTTTTGAAAAAACAGACTTGATACCGCTTTCTGTAAGTATATCAACTGACGCAGACAATGATTCAACATTCTCCTTAAGCTTGGAAAGTTTCTCCTTATCAGCTGTAGATGTGGAAATACTCTGCGAAACATCTTTTAACTTACTCTTCGTATCACTGTCGGTACTCTTGGAATAATATCTCTTTGCAAGCTTATAAAAACTTCCCGAACGTATACTATTATACTCAGTAAGGCTGTCAAAAATAGACTGTGTAGGACTATTTGTTTTAAGATTATTAAATAAATATGCTACCGAATTTCTTACCGGGAGATTAATACCTTTCATAAAATCATTCCTTTCTGTAAATACATACACCTAATTAATTTATAACACTTATCCGTCAAAAAGTAAAGTTTTCTATAGGTTTTGTGTAGGATTCCAGCCATTTTTTATCATCATCGCAAAGATAAGGTGATATCCTTTCATATACGTTCTTCTGATACCTGTTAAAAAGCATAATATCCCTGCTTGTCATAAGTTCAGGCAGAAGTGCCTCTTTGTCAAAAGGAACGTATGTAAGATTTTTAAAATAACACATTTTTCCATATTCTGTTTCCGGTAAACCGGCCTTAACAAGCAATAGATTTTCGTGTCGTATTCCGAATTTTCCGGTTTCGTAATACCCCGGTTCATCGGATATAACCATGCCCTCATCAAGAATCACATCATTATTTTTCCAGCTTATTCTCTGCGGTCCTTCATGCACGTTAAGAAGATATCCGACGCCATGGCCTGTTCCGTGTCTGAAATCCATTCCGTATTCCCACAAAGGTTCCCTTGCAATAATATCAAGTCCCCCGCCTGTAACTCCATATTTAAAAACCGTTGCAGCAAGGCGTAAATGTCCCATAAGTACAAGAGTATATGCTTTCTTTTCTTCTTCTGTCAGTTTTCCAAGCGGAACTGTTCTGGTTATATCCGTTGTTCCCTGAAGATAGTGTCCGCCTGTATCAATAAGACAAAGGCCTACCGGTTTCATGGTAACATCCGTCTTTTTTGAAGCTTCATAATGGACAATTGCTCCATGCTCTTTATATGCGACGATAGGAGCAAAGCTCTGTCCGATGTAACCCTCTCCCATTTTTCTGAATTCGTCAAGTTTCTCTGCTGCCGACATTTCCGTTACAGTGCCTTTTTTAACGTTTTCTGTCAGCCACCGGACAAATTTAGTAACTGCCACACCGTCTTTTATGTGGGCACTTTCTATATTCTCGGTCTCTACAGGATTTTTTATCGCTTTCATAAGCTCAACAGGGCTTTCCGTCTCGTATGCAAAGCTGTTTATTGCAATATTTTCTTTTATAAAACAATTGGCACTTGAAGGGTCAATCATGATTTTCTCCGAGCTTATTCCTGCCAGATTGTCATATACTGACTCGTAATCCTTAATTATAATGCCATCATCGGCAAGCCCGCTAATAATATCATCGCTTAAAATACTACGGTTTACATAAAGGACACTTATTTTTTTACTGATATACATAAAACTTAAAAATACGGGACAATATTCAATGTCATCACCCCTTAAATTCAATAGCCATGCTATCTCATCAAGAGCAGTAAGCACCATGGCATCAGCCCCGTTTTTGTCCATTATTTCAAAAAGGCGTCCAATCTTATCCTTTCTTGACATTCCGGTGTATTCATAATCCAGTTCCCATACTTTACGCGAAGACATTCCGGGTCTGTCTTTCCATATTGCATCTACAAGGTCTTTATCCATGGCGTAGGTAATTTTCTTACTGTCCAGCCTGTTTTTTAGTCTGTTAAAAAAATTACAATTCACGGTTCTTCCGTCAAATCCCACAACACTGTTTTCTTTTAATTTGTCATACAAAAAAACTTCTATTGAGGGGCAGTCCGCTTCTCCGCTCTTCATAAGTTCTATGCCTGTACCCGCCAGTTCTTCCTCTGCCTGCAAAAAATATCTTCCATCAGTCCATAGTCCGGCAAAATCAGTCATGACAAGAAGTGTTCCCGCCGAACCTGTAAACCCTGACATATACTCACGTTCTTTGAAATAATCTCCTACATATTCAGAGCCGTGGTAATCGTCAGTAACTATTATATAGGCGTCAATATTACTATCGCCCATGATTTTTCTCAAAGCATTTATTTTTTCCGTAACCTGCATTTTGTCACCTCGCCAAAAAAATCTCAAGGTCATTATACACCTTGAGATTTTTAATGTCAGTATACTATTATATTTTTATATTTTGAGAATTCTGCAGGACACAGATTGGTTACAATGGTTGCCTCTCTGAAAGATGCAAAAGTTACGGCACTTATTGTATTAAATTTTGAAGAATCACATACAATAAAGGACTTACTGCATTTCTGCATCGCTGCTTTCTTAACAAGTGCCTCATTAATATCGGGCGTTGTATAGCCGGCTTTCGGAGATATGCCATTAGTTCCGAAAAAGCCCTTTGTAAAATGGTATTTATCAAGTGTATTTACAGCTAATGTTCCAACAATTGCATCTGTAGATATCTTAACGTTGCCTCCCACAAGGACTACTTCATTGCCTTTTGACGCAAGTATTCTGGCATGTTCAATGCCATTCGTTACAATTCTTACGCCACTCATATTAAAATTGTCCGCAATATACTTTGTTGTAGTTCCTGCATCTATATATATAAAATCATCCGGAGTAATTAATTCAAGTGCCTTTTCTGCTGCCTTGCCTTTTTCAGTAGCATTAATATCCATCCTTTGTTCAAAACTATCTTCTTTGGTATCCACATCCTGCGGATCAAACATAGCTCCACCGTATACTTTTATAACTTTGCCGGTGTCAGCAAGGAAATTAATGTCGCGCCTTGCCGTTGATTCTGAGATGCCAAGTATCTTAGCCATCTCATTCGTGGTAATGCTACCTCTTTCTCTTATAATATTAATCATTTCTTCATGTCTTTGTTTTGTCAGCATTTTTTTTCGCCTTATAATCCTTAACATTTGTCTCAATAACAATCTTGCGAATAGGTAATACGCTTCCCGGTGACACCGATAATTCATCAACACCCATGGCAAGGAATTCTTTTGTAAGTGACTGGTCTGCACCAAGTTCTCCGCATATTCCTGCCCATATTCCCGCTTTATGTGCATTGTCAATAACCATTGATATCATCTTAAGCACTGCCGGATGATGTGAATCATAGAACATATCAAGTTCCGTATTCTGCCTGTCTATTGCAAGAGTATATTGTGTAAGGTCATTAGTTCCTATACTGAAAAAGTCAACTTCTTTTGCAAGTTCATCGCTTATCATTACCGCAGCAGGTGTCTCTATCATAATGCCCTGTTCGGGATTACCGTATAATATTCCCTGTTCATCAAGCTCTTTCCTTACTTCATCTGCAATTTC